>ERZ1034419.34-NODE-34-length-35310-cov-39.157141_pt1 | contig 35310 bp, 31 predicted proteins | sample MGYA00520531_ERZ1034419 | MGnify/ENA primary metagenome ERZ1034419 (study PRJEB33736, sample SAMEA104288485) | Azolla nilotica | place: Sudan | collected 1982 | study: EMG produced TPA metagenomics assembly of the PRJEB19522 data set (Is there foul play in the leaf... | reverse complement strand
AAGATCAAGCCCACGAACAATTTGTATTCCCTGAGGAGGTATTACCTCGTGGTAACGCTCTCTAATAGATCAGTTATAGGAGGCGGACGTGATCAAGAATCAAGCGGCTTTGCTTGGTGGTCTGGAAATGCTCGTTTAATTAACCTATCTGGTAAACTCCTTGGCGCTCACGTTGCCCATGCTGGTTTAATCGTCTTCTGGGCTGGAGCAATGACTTTATTTGAAGTTGCTCACTTTATCCCAGAAAAGCCCATGTACGAACAGGGCTTGATTCTTCTGCCTCACATCGCTACATTAGGTTGGGGCGTTGGTGCTGGTGGTGAAGTAATTGACACCTTCCCCTACTTTGTTGCTGGTGTACTGCACCTGATTTCCTCTGCTGTACTGGGTTTTGGTGGCATCTATCATGCCGTTCGTGGCCCAGAAACATTAGAAGAATATTCTTCCTTCTTCGGTTACGACTGGAAAGACAAGAACAAAATGACCAACATCATCGGCTTCCACCTCATCATCTTGGGATGTGGTGCGCTGCTTTTGGTGTTAAAGGCGATGTTTTTCGGCGGTGTCTATGATACCTGGGCACCCGGTGGTGGTGATGTGCGTGTTATTACTAACCCGACACTCAATCCAGCGATCATCTTTGGTTATCTAATTAAAGCTCCCTTCGGTGGCGAAGGCTGGATTGTTAGTGTTGATAACATGGAAGATGTTATCGGTGGTCACATTTGGATTGCTTTAATTTGTATTTCCGGTGGTATTTGGCACATCTTCACTAAGCCTTTTGCTTGGGCGCGTCGCGCTTTCATCTGGTCTGGTGAAGCTTACCTTTCCTACAGCTTGGGCGCTCTTTCCATGATGGGCTTTATCGCTTCCATCATGGTTTGGTACAACAACACTGTTTACCCCAGCGAATTCTTTGGTCCTACTGGTCCTGAAGCTTCTCAAGCACAAGCTTTAACCTTCTTGATTCGTGACCAACGCTTAGGTGCTAACGTTGGTTCTGCTCAAGGGCCTACTGGTCTAGGTAAATACTTGATGCGTTCTCCTACCGGTGAAATCATCTTCGGTGGTGAAACCATGCGCTTCTGGGATTTCCGTGGTCCTTGGTTAGAGCCTCTCCGTGGTCCTAACGGTCTTGACCTCGAAAAAATCAAGAATGATATTCAGCCTTGGCAAGCTCGTCGTGCTGCGGAATACATGACTCACGCTCCTCTGGGTTCTTTGAACTCTGTAGGTGGTGTAGCTACTGAAATCAACTCTTTCAACTATGTATCTCCTCGTGCGTGGTTGTCTACCTCTCACTTCGTATTAGGTTTCTTCTTCCTCATCGGTCACTTGTGGCATGCAGGACGCGCTCGTGCGGCTGCTGGTGGTTTTGAGAGAGGTATTGACCGTGAGAACGAACCAGCATACAGCATGAAGGATCTTAACTAGATTGTTGCTTTTGTTTATTTGATTGATCACTGACAATCAATTAATTTTCAAGCTCTTGTTGTGAATCAAGAGCTTTTTTATGGCTAAAAAAACAAGCCTGCATGAGCAGGCTTAAATTCGGTGGTATTTTAGTTTGTGAGATGAGAATAGAAAATACCCTAAATGAAAAGAAATCTAGAGTCCAAAAAATATCTTAACAATGCCTAAAATAGTACCCAAAGGACTAGCTACAGTATTGACTGTATCACTAGTCTTAGCAATACCAGAACGGCTAACTACGACAACATCATTATTGTGAAGTATAGGATTCGTTTCGTCATTAATTCCCTTTGAGAAATCTATTTTTACTACCCGTTTACTAACAGTGCCATTGGGGTTGAGACGAATCAAATCTACAGCAGCACTACTAGCCCTAGCATCATTGAAACCTCCAGCAGCCAGCAAAGCCTGATTTAAAGAGCTATTGGGTTGTAAAGCTGTTAATCCAGGTTTTTTCACTTCTCCTACTACCCCAACTTGAATAGTTGCAGGTGACAAAGTAGTGGTAGCTAATTGGGTCACTTCTGCTGTGTTAATCTCAGTTGCTGTGGGGACTACAATTGTATCTCCATCTTGCAACACCACGTCTTGATTGAGATCCCCAGTTTGCAACAATTCCCAGAGATTAATATTTAAAGTTTGTTCTGAGCCAATTCTTGTAGGACGACGGATTTTAATACTCCTTACATCAGCTTGTGATGTAATTCCTCCGGCTAGTTGAATTGCCCGCATTACAGTTGGTAAGCCACTTCCAGGGGCTACAGTACCTGCTTCCGAAGTAGAAGAACCTGGTGTCACTAGATAAGAACCAGGACGGTAAACTTGTCCTGTAATAGCAACTGTGCGAGGTGCGTTTTGACTAGCTGCATAGTTAGCGGCAAATAAATTTCGGGCTTCAGCAACGTTGAAGTTCGTCGCGGTGGGTACAACGATGGTGTCTCCATCCCGTAAGGTAATATCTTGGGGTATCTTACCTGTTTCGGTGATTTCTTTTAAGTTAAAACTAATAACTTGTTCACCAGAACGTCCTATTTTACGGCGTAATTGTACTTTGGTTACATCTGCTGCTAGTGTTATCCCTTGGGCTGTAGTCAGCGCAGCTAATACGGTCGGGTATTGTATACCAGGATTATCGCCTCCACTTCCCTGTAAGCTGAGAGTGTAAGATCCTGGTCTTGTTACTTCTCCGGCTACAAAAACATTAATAGGACGAGATGATAACAAATTCACAGAAATCAGGGGACGTTTCAGAAAACGAGAATATCTTCTCGCTATTTCGTCTGCTGCCTGTTCTGTTGTTAATCTCAGAACAGATATACTGCCAATTAAAGGGAGATTAATCGCACCACCAGGGGGAACTTGGTATTCACCTGTATATTCTGGTACTTCAAAGACATTGACGCGAATGCGATCACCACCACCTAATAAGTAATCTGTGGATATGGTTGAGGCTGCTGATATTTTTTGTGTCTGGGCTAGGCTGACAGATGGTAAAGCAATATTAACTGTTGTTAATAAAACTACAGCTGTAGTTGAATGACTGAAAATTTTCCACAAATGTATATTAAGCATATTTACCTGAGACTGTGAGACTAGGATCTGTAAAGTATTGTCTAAACATTTTACCGTTGACTATACTTAATTATTTAAGTTCCCTAATACTGTTATTTACGTAAGTAATCTTGATTTTCCGGATCTAATTTAATGAGGCATTCAAAATTTTGAGTGAAGCTAATTTAAAGATGAACTAAGTGACATAAATTAATTATTTACGATTAGACCAAGTTTCATGACAATAGTCAATAGTTAAGAATCAAAGTTTATATTTATATTGCCAATACTTTGCTAGTTTATGCAGTCATCCTCTAATTCATATTTATCAATATGACATTTTGAATTAACTATTAAATTAAATTAAGTAGCTAAAACTACTTTTAGTTATTGAGAGAGAATTCAATTAAGGTGACAAAAGGTTATTGGTATTAGAATTTGGGCAAAAATTACTGGGGAGTATGACACCAAAGTGGTTTTTATTATATGTGTAAAAAAAAGTCAACTCTTTGTTTTCTCTCCACATCCTACAAACTAGTACGGCAAGGCAAAAGTCATGTTTGACTAACTATCAACAACAGGACTGAATATTTATAATGGCGAGTTTTGTTTTTGGATCTGTTGGATAAAGAACTCTTCTAAAGATTGATGAATTAAGTTTATGGTGATGATTTTACCTCCCATCAACCGATGACTAGCAAGAAAATCGTAGTAATCATCTTGTAATATGCCGTGCCAATCACCATTAGGATCAAATTCTAGATCGCGTATCCTTTGTTTGAGAAGTTCTGTATCGCCTCCTTGACCCTTAACATGATATGTGTTGTGGGTATCTAAGAGTTCATTGAGAGAACCAGAGCAAATTAATTCTCCTCGATGTAGGATGGCTATGCGATCGCAAATTTGTTCTACTTCACTCAACACATGACTGTTGAAAAATATCGTCTTTCCCTCAGCTTTAAGTGAGAGAATAATTTCTCGCATTTGGTAGCGTCCCAAAGGATCGAGCCCAGACATAGGTTCATCTAAAAATACTAAGTCTGGATCATTAATTAATGCTTGCGCCATACCAACACGCTGAAGCATTCCTTTAGAATAACGCCGCATTTGTTTTTTGCGAGCGTCAGCTTGGGATAAACTGACTAACTCTAGCAATTGGGGAATGCGTTGACGTTGCACCTTCTGGGGAATTTGGAATAAACCAGCAGCTAATTCCAAAAATTCCCAACCGGTGAGATAGTCATATAAATAGGGATTTTCAGGTAAATAGCCAATACTTTGCTTGACTGAGCGATCACCTAGTGGCTTACCTAATAATAAACCTCTACCAGAAGAAGGACGGATAATTCCTAGTAACAGTTTTAACAGTGTTGTTTTACCAGCACCATTGGGGCCTAGCAAACCAAAGGTTTGTCCTGGGTAAACTTGTAAAGAACAGTTGTTGAGAGATACAACTTTTTGATTCAGCCAAAAACCAATGCGATAGACTTTTCTCAACTCAGAAGTTAAGACTACTGGTGGTTGATCTACAGGATTCAGTTGAGGTTCAGGGGTTTCTGCAACAGAATTCATAGTGGTTAAATTACCAATTCCTGGCTGGGTGTGATTAATTACAGGTTAATCAGTAAAACGATAATAACCAGTACTACTTGCTCTGTCAATGATCGCTAATAGAGTAGCTTTTGGATTGTCGAAGTGGTAACTTATAATACTCCCTTAGAACTAGGAATAGTCTCAGCACGAAGAGGATCTATTTCTACAGCCATTCGCATAGCTCTAGCAAAAGCTTTAAAAGTTGCTTCGATAATATGATGGGAATTAATACCATCTAGTTGGCAAATATGCAAGGTCATTTGGCTATGGTTTACCAAAGCTACAAAAAATTCCCGCACCAGTTGAGTATCATAAGTTCCTACCCGTTGAGTAGGAATTTGTAAACGATAGGTGAGGTGAGGCCTTCCAGAAAAGTCTAAAGCCACCTGAATTAAAGCCTCATCAAGAGGTGCAAGAAAATTACCAAAGCGGACAATGCCTTTTTTGTTACTTAGTGCCTGATGTAAAGCCTGACCTAAGGTAATACCGACATCTTCATTGGTGTGGTGGTCATCAATTTCCCAATCACCTTTGGCTTGGATATCCAGATCAAACAGCCCATGAGAGGCGATTTGATGCAACATATGATCCAAAAAAGGAATCCCGGTAGCAGCCTTGCAAATGCCTGTACCATCAAGGTTAATGGTGACTTGGATATCAGTTTCCCCAGTAGTGCGGTGAACTGTAGCAATGCGGTTGTTAGTCATTGGTTATTGGTCATTGGTCATTGGGCATTGGACATTAGGAAAATTACTTCCCCATCCCCTCATCTCTCTCATCTCCCTCATCTTCCCCATCACCCCCAGTTCCCAGTCCCTATTACATACCCATAATTTCATATCCTGCATCTACATACAGGATTTGCCCAGTCAAGCCGCTGGCTAAGTCGCTGCATAAGAAAGCTGCTGTATTACCAACTTCTATCTGAGTAACAGTGCGACGTAAGGGGGCAATTTCTTCAACGTGATGAATCATATCCAGAATACCGCCTACTGCTGAAGATGCCAAAGTGCGGATTGGTCCTGCGGAAATACCATTAACGCGAATATTTTGGGGGCCAAGTTCTGCGGCTAAGTAACGAACACTTGCTTCTAATCCAGCTTTGGCTACACCCATGATGTTATAGTTAGGAATTGCCCGAACAGCGCCCAAATAGCTAAGAGTAACGATACTACCACCCTCTGTCATCAAAGGTTTAGCAGCACCACTTAACTGAACCAGTGAATAAGTGCTAACTTCCAAAGCTTTATTGAAACCAGAACGAGAGGTTTGGCTAAAATCTCCAGTTAAGTCTTCTCTATTAGCAAAAGCTAGACAGTGAATGAGGATGTCTAGTTTTCCCCACTGCTGACGTACAGTTTCAAACGTAGCTTGAATTTGGTCGTCATTCTCAACGTTACAGGGAAGGAATAAGCTCGGTTTAAGTGGTTCTACTAATTCTGCTACTTTTTTCTCGAATTTGCCTTTTTCATCTGGCAAGTAGGTAATGCCCAAGTTAGCACCTGATTGATGGAGTTGTTGGGCAATTCCCCAAGCGATGGATCGGTTATTGGCAATACCTGTTACTAGAGCATTTTTTCCGGACAGATTCAGCATAGAAATTGTTAATGTGATCAATCATTAGGAGCATACTAGAATCTGAGCCTATTTTGACTTTTTTAGGAATGTGATTTTGAAAAAGACAATTAAGGTAGTCTTCATCAACTGGCTAACCACAATGCATGAAAATAGATATTTCTTTTACCCCTTAGGCTTTTCCTCTTACCGCGTACCTTATTTTCAAGTTAGGGTGTTGAGTGCAACAAATTTTCTGGTCATTGATTAAGAAGTTATAAAGATATTGGAAATTTTTACCCAAAAAAACCTTTTTAGTTGAGCGTCTGAAACTACTTATCAATAACTGCTGGCTAAAAATAACAAGAATTAGGTATCATGATAAACAAATAAAGATAAAGTAGTAGATTTGAGTATAGGAAAAAACAGAAAGGTTGACGGTGCTTTCTTGATTTTTCAGGTGTATTCTTAGGTAATCAGTTTTTATTTTTCCGGCATTGGGTAGGGGAAGGGAGATGATCGTGACACAAGATAAAGCCCTAGCAAATGTTTTTCGTCAGATGGCAACTGGAGCCTTTCCACCGGTTGTGGAGACGTTTGAACGCAACAAAACGATCTTTTTTCCCGGCGATCCCGCCGAACGAGTTTATTTTCTTCTCAAGGGTGCTGTGAAGCTTTCCAGGGTATATGAGGCAGGAGAAGAAATAACGGTGGCACTGCTACGGGAAAATAGCGTTTTTGGTGTGTTGTCATTGCTAACGGGTAACAAGTCAGATAGGTTTTACCATGCAGTGGCATTTACTGCTGTAGAATTACTGTCTGCACCAATTGAACAAGTTGAACAAGCATTAAAGGAAAATCCAGAGTTATCAATGTTAATGCTACGGGGTCTTTCTTGCCGTATTCTCCAGACAGAGATGATGATTGAAACTCTTGCTCACCGAGATATGGGTTCTAGGTTGGTGAGTTTTTTATTAATTCTTTGTCGAGATTTTGGTGTACCTTGTGCTGATGGGATCACAATTGATTTGAAGTTATCTCATCAGGCGATCGCTGAAGCAATTGGTTCTACTCGTGTTACTGTCACCAGGTTACTTGGCGACCTCCGCGAGAAAAAAATGATTTCCATCCACAAGAAGAAGATTACTGTACATAAGCCTGTTAGCTTAAGTAAGCAATTTACTTAAAAGTGAGCAGTTTTATAACACTCGTTTAAATCTACCACCAATGCATTGCAGCAATTGGTGGTAGATTTAAATCTACCACTTCATAGTTGATCACTGTTCTCTATTCATGCTCTGTAATCACAACTGGGGGAGGAAATTGGCACAGATGGTATTTCGAGAAAAAATATACACAATCGGAGGTAATTTAAAAATTGATTATTTTCTGCCTTTACCAAGCTCCTTTCCCCCACAGACAATGGTTGAAAGTAGTACGCTGTATCTGGAAGCATTATGCCTCCGGCACACTACGTGAACGGTAGTTAAAAGATGGCCACCGGGTACATCCTGATAGCAGCTATTTTGATTTTGGGAGGTGTGATTGCCACAGTCGGCGATCGCATCGGCACACGAGTTGGCAAAGCACGCCTCTCACTATTTAAGCTGCGCCCCAAAAATACGGCGGTGCTAGTAGCTATTTTTACTGGCGGTCTAATTTCTGCCTCAACCTTAGCAATTTTATTTGCTGCTGATGAAGGATTGCGGAAGGGCGTGTTTGAGTTAGAGGATATTCAAAAAGACCTGAGGAACAAGCGAGAACAACTTAAAACCGCAGAAACGGAAAAAAGCCAGGTAGAAAAACAGCTGATGGAAGCTAGACAAGAACAAACTCAGGCACAACAAGATTTACAAAACATTAATCAGTCTTTACAAGCTGCCAATGCTAAACAACGCATAACACAAGCTCAACTCAACCGCACCATTAGTCAACAAGCTAAAACCCAAGCTCAACTGCAAGGTACTCAAAGCCGACTTGGTGAAGTAGTGATACAGTATCAACAAGCTAGAACTGAACTACAAACCCTTTATAATCAACGTCAGGCATTGCAAACAGCGGTTGAAGAATTAAAGACAGAACGGCAGCGACTATATGCAGAAGCGAAAAAAGCGATTGACGAAGCAAAAACAGCTATTGAAAAACGGGATCAGGAACTTGCTAATCGCCAAGAAGCTATTGAAAAACGTGATCAGAAAATTGCTAAATTAGATCAACTAATTCAAAATCGTAATCTAGTGATTAAAAAACGGGAGCAAGTAATTGCTACTAGGGAATCTCGTCTCAAAGAATTGGAACAACAGCAAGATGATTTAGAACAAGAAGTAGCAAGGCTGGAAAAATATTACCAGTCATATCGTGACCTGCGTTTAGGTAAATTGGCTTTAGTTCGTGGACAAGTTTTGGCTGCTGGTGTGGTACAAGTCAATCAACCTACTGCGGCTCGTCAGGTAGTAGTCCAAATTTTGCAGGAAGCTAACCGCAATGCCAACATTGAATTAAGCGAACCTGGTTCTAATCCTGCCAATGCAGAACTATTGCGTGTTACTCAAGATAGGGTTGAGCAACTAATCAATCAAATCCACGATGGAAGAGAATATGTAGTGCGAATCTTCTCTGCGGGTAATTACGTTAGGGGAGAAAAGCAGATAGAATTTTTTGCTGATGCTACGCGCAATCAATTGGTATTTTCCACAGGTCAAATACTGGCTACAACTGGGGCTGATATGAAAAACATGACATCATATCAATTAAGGCAACGGCTAGACTTGGTGATTTCTGCTTCCCAATTTCGCGCTCGCAATGCAGGAATTATCGAAACTCTACAAATAGAGGGTACTTTTCTGCGCTTTTTCGCCCAATTGCAACAGTCTAATCAACCATTAGAAATTAAAGCTATAGCTGCTGAGGATACCTATACTGCTGGACCTTTAAGAGTGAAATTAGTGGCAATTTTCAATGGTCAAGTTATTTTCAGCACTTAAAAAAAATTAAAAATTAAAAATTAAAGATTAAAAAACTCCTGCCTCTTCCCTGTTCCCTTTTTCCAATGACTAATACACAACCAGCAATTTTAGGGTTTGATCCCGGTCGAGATAAATGTGGTGTAGCTGTGATGGGGGTGGATCGGCAACTGTATGATCATCAAGTAGTCCCTGCGAATGATGCAATCGCTCACATTGAGATACTACGGCAAAAGTTTCCTATTTCCTTAATTGTCATCGGCGACCAAACTACCGGCAAGAAATGGAAACAGCAGCTAAATCAGGAATTAACAGATGCCCTAAATATTATTTTAATAGATGAGCGTTATACAACTTTGGAAGCACGCGATCGGTATTGGCAGATGTTCCCACCAAAAGGACTTACTAAACTCTTACCCAAAGGTATGCGACAGCCACCAAGACCGATAGATGATATTGTGGCTATTCTGTTAATTGAACGCTACCTCAACCGCTTAACTTGCAAGAGTCTCACTGAGAACTGACAGCTGACTAATTACAATTCTGCTCGAATTGTAAAAGCATAGTCTCCCCCTGGTTCCAACTGGTAATCTTGTTTTTCCAAGAAGCGGCCAAGAGGTTCCTTAATTAAAGCCCGACCCTGGGAAGGCTTGACAGAAAGCTCTCCCCGCCGAAAATGCCATTCAAAATGCCATTCAAAATCGCCGGCGCTGACATCACCTTCAAGAAAGCCATGTTGCCAAGATTGGCGGGTGATTCTGACGTGGGCGGTAGTTTCTGGTAGACGTTTAGCACTCACTATGCTGGATGTCAAGTATAGGATAAAAGCCAACCATGTAGGTTACTTAATCTTTATGTACCAAAAATCTCTGAAATTGACAAATTGGTAGGGAAGGAAAAGCTCTCATTTTTTGCGGATGTTGCTGGTTGTGGAAAGGAAATTAATGTAGTATTTAATGTATTAAATTTACGTTGTATGTGCAGTAACTTAAGTGGTTAAATAGGATGCTGCGATCGCTAATCTTAATTTTGTAAAATAGAGTCTAAAATCTCAGGAGTTAAACCTTGGGCTTGTACTTCTCTACTAACTTCATCCATAATGTTTCTGAGAAGTTGCACAGCATCTTGTCTATAATTTAAAACTTTTAACTGCATAATTGATGCAAATTTGAGTTGAATTTGTTCTTGTTCTTCCTTTGTGATAGGCTTCTACAATATGTGACGGCACTTAGATAGTAATTTCTTCTATAGTAGCCATATCTTACTCGCCTCTAATTTTTGCTATTTTATAATCAAAATCTCATCTTTAAATTCTCGGTAATTTAGTGCGATTGATTTCATCTGCCGCTGTGCTATTACGCAAAATAAACCATTAATATAGGATGGGTAGGTTTAGTTTACGTAACCGCCAGTTAATTGAGTATATTCATAAATAATTAAAAAATCATACAGCGATGCCTGTTGTAAAAGGCATCGCGGATTTTAGATTTGCGATTTATCCCTAATCCAAAATCTAAAATCCTTAATCGTGTTAACGATTCACTGCCGCAGCTTCCCGCGCCGCAGCTGCTTGATCTGGGTGTATACCCAAGCGTGTCAGGTTAATTCTACCTTTATTGTCAATTTCGCGCACTTTGACAATCACTTCATCACCAACTGCTACTTCATCTTCAACTTTACCGACACGATAGTCAGCGAGTTGAGAAATGTGAATCATGCCTTCTTTTCCGGGCAAAAATTCCACAAATGCACCAATAGGTATAATCCGTGTCACACGACCAACATAAACATCACCTTCATGCAGCTTGCGAGTCATGCCTTGGACAATGTTTCTAGCCCTTTTCGCCCTGCCCTCATCAACAGCGGAAATGGTAACTGTTCCATCATCTTCAATGTCAATTTTTGCACCAGTTTCCTCAGTAATTCCCTTGATGGTCTTACCTCCCGGTCCGATAACTAGACCAATCATGTCGGGATCAATCTTGATTGTCAACAGACGTGGGGCAAAAGGTGAGGTTTCCAGGCGTGGGGTTTCGATAGTCTGGAGCATCTTGTCGAGAATGTGTAACCGGGCAGCTTTAGCTTGGTGGACCGCTTGGGCGATAACTTCTAAGGACAAACCAGATATTTTCATATCCATTTGTAAAGCGGTGATACCACTGTCAGTACCAGCTACTTTGAAGTCCATGTCACCCAAAAAGTCTTCAATACCTTGAATATCAGTGAGGACTCGCACTTCGTCACCTTCCTTAATCAAGCCCATTGCTGCACCGCTAACAGGTTTAAGAATAGGTACACCCGCATCCATAAGAGCGAGGGTAGAACCGCAGACTGAACCCATGGAGGTGGAACCGTTGGAAGAAAGCACTTCCGAAACTACGCGGATGACGTAGGGGAATTGTTCTTTTGGCGGTAGCACAGGTAAAATTGCTCTTTCTGCTAAGGCCCCGTGTCCGATTTCTCTTCTTCCTGGTGCACGCATGGGTTTGGTTTCCCCAACTGAGAATGGGGGGAAGTTATAATGATGCAGGTAACGCTTATGTTGATCTACTTGTAAATCGTCGTTAAGATTTTGGGCATCTCCAGGTGTGCCTAGAGTGCAACAACTTAAGACCTGGGTTAGACCCCGGTTGAATAAACCGCTACCATGCACCCGCTTGGGTAAAACGTCAACTTGGCAGGAAACTGGACGCACTTGATCTAGTTTGCGACCATCCACGCGCACTTTGTCTTCAACGATTTGACGGCGCATAAAATATTTGGTAATGTCCTTAAAGGTATTACCAAGGGCTTTGCTATTTGCCGTAGCAGCTACTCGAATTGGATCTTCTTCTGATAGAGCTTCTATTTCAGCTTTGATCCTATCTTTGACAACATCTAAAGCTGCATCACGCTCGGTTTTGGTTAACGCAAATTGCGCCAAGATTTTTTTAATTTCAGCACTTGCGTGATCGCGAATATAGTTTTCTAGTGTTTGGTCTACTTCTGGTGGTGCTTCTTGCACAATTTTTAGACCCAGTTCTTCCACTAAATCTAGCTGCGCTTGAATTAAATCCCGCACTGCCTCATAACCAAAATCAATTGCCTCGATAATATCTCGCTCTGGCAACTGATTGGCTCCTGCTTCCACCATGATTACACCATCTGGTGAACCGGCGACAATTAGGTCCAAGTCTCCCGCTTCAATTTCTGCATAGGTGGGGTTAATAATGAAATCATCACCCACTAAGCCTACCCGAACTGCCGCCATTGGCCCATTAAAGGGAATTTGGGCAATCAGGGTGGCAATAGAAGCACCTGTTACAGCTAACACATCGGGCGGTACTTGCTCATCCATTGACAGGGTGAAAGCAATTACTTGCAAATCATCCCGCAACCATGAAGGGAATAGAGGACGTAGGGGACGGTCAATCAGACGGCTGGTGAGAATCGCTCTTTCTGGTGGACGACCTTCTCGGCGCATGATACCACCAGGGATTCTCCCAGCGGCATACAATCTTTCTTCATAATCTACAGTGAGGGGAAGAAAATCTATGCCTTCTCTAGCTTGCGATCGTGTAGCAGTCACCAAAACAGCAGTATCCCCCGATTCTATCAACACCGACCCACCCGCTTGGGGGGCTAACAATCCAACCTTCAGCCGAATATCCCGTCCATCAAAGGATATTGACTTATCAACTTCTGCCATTCAGTTTTTTTTCCTTCTATGCACACTATTCTCTCTCTGTGGCAATCCTAACATTTATGGAATATAGACGGCTTCTGTTCAATACAAAGATCAATAAGGTTGGCTCAGTAAGTTCAAGTAAATTATGATATACATCATCATCCCATAGATTCAGCCAACATCAGTTAAGAGCAAATCTGGTCACCGCTAAGAACCTCCACAAGTAAATATAATTACAATTTATTGGTATATATAATATACCTAGTTACGTAATATTTAACTGCAAAGAACGCAGATGATACGGAGGAATAAGATTTTAGGAGAGTTTTGGCGTAAGTGCTAATCAAATAGGAATCCCATTATGAAGCCTTAATTACTTAACTGCAAATTTCTATTACAATGATTGTACAAATAGATAAAAATAGGTTATCTATATCATCTATGATTATTAAATCCAAATTCTTCCATCAAAAATATTTTTCAATATACTAGTCAATATTGTTCTGTTTATATAAAAAATATTGCACTAAGAAATATGTCAATTTTACACGGTAGCTGGTTACTAAGAAATCAAAATAATTATTTATTTATTTGGGGAGAAACTTGGCGAACTTCCCAAATAAATTTAGAATTTATAACTTTATCAGAATTGCCATCAAACCCCTTGGCTATGATACCGGAGGAATTGAAAGCATTCTTGGAAGCAAATAATTTTAAATTGCCTAATGATATTAATCAATATTACTCAGATAATAATAGCATAACTAAAGTTAAAAAAAGTAAAGATACACCAGGAACATACCTCCTGACTACAACCCAAATTATTGCTATATTAACAAATTTTATCGGTAAAAATGCCATAATTTCGCCAGTACACTCTGCTAGTTTAGGGGTTGATAAAAAAACTCCACAATATTTACAACCTTGGAAAGTAGAAGGTTTTTATTTACAACCCAGCACAGCCATAAAATTTCTAACTTCTCTCCCACTGAGTTCAACCGATGGAAAAAACTCATTCTTGGGGGGAGATATATGTTTCTGGGTACAAATAGCTCGTTGGAGTTTAGATTTAATCTCACGATCTAAGTTTTTACCAACAGTTCAAAAAAAAGCAGATGGTTCTTTAGTTGCTGAATGGCAGGTACTTTTAGACAGTGCTTTAGATACCACTAGGGTAGCAAAATTTGCTGCTAAAATGCCATTAATTTGTCGTACTTATCAAGAAAATAGGAGTGAAAATCAGCAATATTTAGCAGTTGATTTACCATTACCACCAGAAGAATTAATTTTAAAATTTCTCAATAGCGTCATAGATGCCCAAATACGGGATATGCTTGCTTCTCAATCTCCCATTGAAAATAGGTTAATGATGTCTTTACCACCAGCCGTACAGCAGTGGTTACAGGCTTTAACTGGTGCATCTAATAAAATTAATGACGATGCAATGGGATTGGAAAGACTAGATGCTGCACTCAAAGCTTGGATTCTACCTTTAGAATATCAATTAACAGGCAAAGCTTCATTTCGCACCTGTTTTCAACTCCATCCTCCAAAGTCAGAAAAAACAGATTGGATACTAGCTTATTTTCTCCAAGCAGCAGATGATTCTGAATTCTTAGTAGACGCAGCAACTATTTGGAAGTATCCTGTAGAAAAATTAGTTTATCAGAATCGGACAATTGAACAGCCCCAGGAAACATTTTTACGGGGTTTAGGTTTAGCTTCTCGATTGTATCCAGTTATAGCTCCTAGTTTAGAAACTGAATCTCCGCAATTTTGCCAACTCACCCCCATGCAAGCTTATGAGTTTATCAAATCTGTAGCGTGGAGGTTAGAAGATAAAGGTTTAGGAGTAATTTTACCACCAAGTTTAGCCAATCGTGAAGGATGGGCTAACCGCTTAGGATTAAAAATTAGTGCCGAAACAGCAAAGAAAAAACAGGGACGTTTGAGTTTACAAAGTTTGTTAAATTTTCAGTGGCAATTAGCAATTGGTGGACAGACAATTTCTAAAGCTGAGTTTGATCAATTAGTAGCGTTAAATAGTCCTTTAGTAGAAATTAATGAAGAATGGGTTGAACTGCATCCCCAAGATATTAAAACTGCCCAAAATTTTTTCGCATCTCGTAAAGAAAAGATATCTTTATCATTAGAAGATGCTTTAAGGATTAGTACAGGAGATACTCAAGTAATTGAAAAACTACCTGTAGTTAGTTTTGAGGCTTCTGGTACATTGCAAGAATTAGTTGGGGCTTTAACTAATAATCAAGACATTCAACCTTTACCAACTCCTAGCAATTTTCACGGACAATTAAGACCTTATCAAGAACGAGGTGCAGCTTGGTTGGCTTTTCTGGAACGTTGGGGTTTGGGTGCCTGTCTTGCGGACGATATGGGACTGGGTAAAACGATCCAGTTCATCGCTTTCCTACTTCATCTTCAAGAACAGGATGCACTAGAAAACCCAACTCTCTTAGTTTGCCCTACTTCTGTTTTAGGCAATTGGGAAAGAGAAGTAAATAAATTTGCTCCCACCCTCAAAGTTTTACAACATCATGGTGATAAACGACCCAAAGGTAAAATCTTTACAGAAACAGTTAAAAAATACGATTTAGTAATTACTAGTTATTCACTGGTGCAACGAGATATAAAATTATTACAAACTGTGAATTGGCAGATAGTTGTTTTAGATGAAGCCCAGAATATCAAAAATGCAGATGCAAAACAATCGCAGGCAGTGAGACAGTTAGAAACTACATTTCGCATTGCTTTAACAGGGACACCAGTAGAAAATAGATTGCAGGAATTATGGTCAATTTTAGATTTTCTCAACCCTGGTTATTTGGGTAATAAACAGTTTTTCCAACGACGGTTTGCTATGCCCATTGAGAAATATGGTGATACGGCTTCTTTAATGCAGTTACGTTCTTTGGTACAACCTTTTATTTTGCGTCGCTTGAAAACTGATAAACAAATTATTCAAGACTTGCCAGAAAAGCAAGAAATGACTGTATTTTGTGGACTGACTGCCGAACAAGCGCAACTATATCAACAGTTGGTAGGTGAATCTTTAGTTGAGATTGAATCAGCGGAAGGTTTACAGCGCAGAGGAATGATTTTAGCTTTATTAATTAAGCTGAAACAAATTTGCAATCACCCTGCACACTACTTGGAAGAATCAAGTTTAGCAAAACACAATTCTGCTAAATTACAACGTCTAGAGGAAATGTTAGAGGAAGTTTTAGCAGAAGAAAACCGCGCTTTAATTTTCACCCAATTTGCTGAATGGGGTAAATTACTTAAACCATATTTAGAAAAGCAGCTAGGTAGGGCAATCTTGTTTTTATATGGTAGCACCAGTAAAAAGCAACGTGAAGAAATGATTGACCGTTTCCAAAATGACCCCCAAGGGCCACCAATTATGATTGTTTCTTTAAAAGCTGGTGGTGTGGGTTTAAACTTAACTAGGGCAAATCATGTATTTCACTTTGATAGATGGTGGAATCCTGCTGTAGAAAATCAAGCCACAGATAGAGTATTTAGAATTGGACAAACTAAGAATGTACAAGTACATAAATTTGTGTGTACTGGGACTTTAGAAGAAAAAATTAATGACATGATTGAAAGTAAAAAACAATTGGCAGAACAAGTTGTTGGTGCTGGTGAAGAATGGTTAACTGAATTAGATACAGACCAACTACGCAATTTACTATTACTTGACCGTAATGCCATAATTGATGAGGATGAAGAATGACTAATTTCACCTTACAAGCAAGTAGAGAATGGTGGTCCCAAAGATGGCTAGATTTACTAGATTCCTATAGATTTAAAAAGCGGTTAGAACGGGCTAGGAATTATTATAGACAAGGGAATGTTTTAAGTATTGAGTTTAAAGGTGCGAAATTTTTAGCGTGGGTACAAGGTAGTGAAGCAGAACCTTATAAAGTTTCTCTTTTTCTTGACTCTTTTAGTGATGAAGAGTGGGGTTATGTGATTGAAACGATGTCCCATAAGTCAATCTTTGCGGCTAAGTTACTAGCAGGAGAAATGCCACAAAATATAGAAGAAGTGTTTACATCTAACGGACTTTCATTATTTCCTTTTACTCTGGGTGATGTTCACGGTAAATGTTCTTGTCCTGATAAAGCAGTACCTTGTAAACATATTGGTGCGGTATATTATCAATTAGGCGATCGCTTTAGTGAAGACCCATTTGTTTTATTTCAATTACGGGGACGTACGAAAGAACAAATTATTAGCGATTTACGAGATTTACGCACCACTAAGAATATGAATTCAGTTTCTGAAAGGGTTATACAAGAAGAAAAATATACTCATCAATCGTCAATTCCTCAACATAAATATTCGATAAAAATGGATGAATTTTGGCAATATAATGAGCCTTTAGAACCTTCTTTAGTAGTAATTATTCCTTCGTTTAATGAGACAGTATTAGATATTTTGGGTACAATTCCTCTGGCTAAAGATGAAGAAAATTTAGGCAATTCATCTGTGGGTGATGTCACTATAAATTATTTACGAACTGTCTACAAAGACATTAGTCAGAAGGCTGTTTTAGCAGCAATGAATGTGGGTGGATGAATTTATACTAGTACCGTCGTGAATTCAAAATAGTGCTTCCAGCAGGCTGCGCCAAAAAAATTCAAAATGTATACGGCATGAGCTTATCAGAGATTTTGAATGGTTGGTTTATTTATGCCAAGCGGTACTAGTTCTTATGTTTTTAGGTATACTCCTGATTACTCTGTAGTACCTCTGTATGTATAAAGTATCTATATTATTTGGTTCAGAGCACATAATTACGAAGATGAGAGATTAAGAGTTAATAATTAAGAATGGGGAATTTTTTGGTAAAGTTATTAACAAGTTTATTTTTTGGCAGCTTTTGATCAGGGTGCTTTAATAGCTCAAAAGATTTAGACTTACAGGTAAGAAAAGCTAATATCACACCTTATTGACACTCAATTCTCGTAAACACTACATAGGAGCATATATGGAGCCAATTATTGCTATAGTCTTAGCACTCATAGGTTATGCTTTAGGATCTGCAAAACAGATTAATCAAGGTAATGAAGCTTTAGTTGAACGCTTGGGAAGGTATCATCGGAAACTTAAACCAGGTCTTAACTTTATTGTTCCTTTTATTGACCAAATTGTCATGGAGGATACAACACGGGAGCAGGTTTTAGACATTAAGCCTCAAAATGTGATCACTAAAGATAACATCTATTTAGAAGTTGATGCTGTTGTTTACTGGCGGATAACAGAGATTGAAAAAAGCTTTTATGCAATTGACAATCTGGAACAGGCACTATCTAATTTGACCACAACTACACTACGGGAAATTATCGCTCAGAACACCTTAGAAGATACCAATATGTCCAGAGCGAATATGGATAAGTCTCTATTAAGCGAGTTAAATCCAATTACTAAGGAGTGGGGTATTGATATTATGCGGTTAGATATTCAGAGTATTACACCCCCTGAAAGTGTGCGTAAGTCAATGGAAGAAGAACGTGCTGCGGAAATAAAAAAACGGGCCCTGATTTCGGAAGCGGAAGGTGAAAGACAAGCTGCAATTAAAAAAGCGGAAGGAACTAAAACTTCTATGCAAATTATCGGTGAAGCCATACGTTCGCATCCTGACAGTAGAGAAATTCTTCGGTATCTTGTTGCTCAAGATTATGTACAGGCTAGTCAGAAACTCGGTGCAAGTAATAATGCTAAAATTGTCTTTGTAGACCCAGCTAATTCTACAGATATGTTTCAGGAGTTGATTGCGGAATCTGTCTCTAAAGAAGAACCAAATCACACTGCTGGTAATGTTAATGGCTCTACTTAATAAGACTTTTTAATAAAACCTTAAAAGGTGAGTTATTGTCATTATTTTTTAACGAATGTCCTGGTTAAAAATATATGAGACATAAGAATTTAGGAGTCAGGAGTCAGAATGTTTGAGAAATTGGTTAATTATCAAATAGGTATTTTTGGTCTTAGCCTGAAAAAGCTCATAGCTGAATGCTTACGATGAAACTTTCTTCCTAGTTATCTGCGTTTTTTAAGATTATGTTTGCTGTCTATAGATAGCATCAGCAACTAGTAAGACATCTCGCATTTCTGGAACATCGTGAACTCTGACGATATCAGTACCATTAAAAATGGCTGCACAACACGCTGCTGCTGTTCCCCAAACTCTGGCTTTTGGATCTGGTTGGTTTAAAATTTTGCCTATAAAACTTTTACGGGAAGCTCCCACCAGTATTGGACATCCAAGCATTTTTAAGGTTTGCAAGCGGCGAAAAATTTCTAAATTTTGCTCATAGTTTTTAGCAAAGCCAATACCCGGATCAATAATAATTTTGTTCTGTTTAATACCGACAGCAATAGCGGCAGAAATTTGCTGTGATAAAAAACTATAAATTTCCCCCATTAAATCCTGATAATCAGTTTGTTGTTGCATTGTTTGGGGAGTTCCTCTGATGTGCATTAACATAATTGGCACATCTAAACTGGCTACAGTTTGCAACATTTCTGGGTCATAGGTACCTCCAGAAATGTCATTGACTATATCTGCTCCGGCTTCGACGGCAGCTTTAGCTACATCTGCTCTAGTTGTATCTACAGAAATGGGAACGGCGATTTTTGGTCGGATTTTTTGTAAAACTGACAGCACTCGGTCAAGTTCTTCTGTGAGGGTGATTAGTTTTGCGCCTGGTCTGGTTGATTGACCACCGATATCAATGATATCAGCACCAGCAGCTACCATTGCTTGTGCCTGGGCTGAAGCGGCTGATGTTGTGTTAAATTGACCGCCGTCACTAAAGCTGTCAGGGGTGATATTTAAAATTCCCATCAAATAAGTCCGCTGTCCCCAGATGAAACAGTGTTCTCGAATAATTAATTGGTTTGACATAATTTAATGGAGGTAATGAGGTAATAGGGATGCAGGAGAGATGGGGGGAAATCAATAATTACGTTCGCGAAGCATTTCCTTCGGAAATATTAAGAATTGGTGGAACTGCATATATTGGTAATTAGTCAATTAGATAATTTCAATATTTTTTGGCAGCCCTCGAGTAAAACAATATTTTTATCTATCAACAGCTTTCTTGAGAGCAGCAATAAAGATATCAACTTCTGAACGAGTATTGTAGAAATACAGACTTACTCTAGCTGTGGCTTGAATACCAAAATAGCGATGCAAAATCTGGGTAGCATGAAAATCTGAGTTAATCACTATTGCTGACTGATCCAAGATTTTACATAAATCGTTAATCGTTAGCATGGATTTCACCAGGAGTAAAAATAGAAATGGCTAATCTGCCTTTGGTAGCAACTTCTGGGGTAGGACCATAAATGCTAACTTACGGAATTTGTTGCAATTCTTGGAAGAGATAACGCGATATTTCTAATTCTTCAGCATAGATTTTATCCATACCAATCTCAGTCAAATAATCAATCGTTGCACCGAATGTGATCGCATCTGCTATGGCTGGTGTCCCCGCTACAAATTTATAACGTATATTTGCGTAATCAACATGGTCTGGAAAGACATTAGCATTCATCTTCCCACGGCCCAGAAACGGAGGCATTTATTGTAGTATTTCTAACTTACCACACAGAAAGCCTATTCCCAAAGGGCCACACATTTTATGTCCAGAAGCAACTAACCAATCACAGTCCATTTGCTTGACATCAATGGGGATATGCGGCAGACTTTGGCAAGGATCAATTAAAACTTTAGCTCCATATTGATGAGCAATAGCAATAATGTCTTCTACTCGATTTACACAACCTAAAGTATTAGATATATATACAATAGTCACTAACTTAGTACGGGGGGAAAGCAAAGATTGAAAATGTTCTAAATTTAATTCTTGTGTTTCAGTAAGTTCTACAAATTTTAGGAATACACCAGTTTTTTGAGCAATAATCTACCAGGGAATGATATTGCTGTCATGTTCCATCACACTGATAATAATTTCATCACCACTTTTTAAGTTACTAATTCCCTAACTATAAGCCACTAAATTTATTGCTTCTGTAGCATTACGAGTGTAAATAATTTCTTGGGGTGTAGCATTAATAAATTGGGCAATTTTTTGCCTAGTTCCTTCATAGAATTTATTTGCGTGATCGCTTAAAGTATGAACGCCACAATGAAGATTATAATTCTAGGTTTCATAGAATTCCCGGAGTGTATCTATCACATTTTGAGGTTTTTGAGATGTTTCGGCATTATCTAAATAAATCAGAGGTTTACCGTTAATTTTTTCGCCCAGAATTGTGAAATCAGTTTGTGGAACTGGCAAAAGGACGTGATGCTCCCATTGTCGTGATGACCGTGGCTTCAGGGGAACGCAGAGAAGCGGGAGATGACTATCGAGTGGTTTTGAGCAGTTGGGTGTGGAGCATGTGGAAGTTGTGGACACACCCGCAAAAGAAGATGCAAATGATCCGAAAGCCATAGATGATTAACTCAAGTTAATTAAACGACTTGGATATGGATTTCGTAACTTTAGCAATTTTCGTCTACGCAGTTTATTAAACTGGTACTTTAGTATTAATTCTCCATAAAAGAGACGCAAGAACCATTAAATTGTGTTGACAAGCGTACAAAAGTATCACAACCTTTGATTAAAAAGTTAGTAATTTATTATCATAAAGTGACTTAGGCATTTACGCCTCCACTGACTTTCATCCCCGGCCTATAAAGACATTAAACCCTAAAAACGTTTGGGATTTTTAGGGTTTAATGCCAGGGTTTTCAGTCTATTTTCTTATAATTAACAATCCTGGCAAAACTATCAGCTTCTAGACTAGCACCTCCTACAAGAGCACCGTCAATTTCTGGTTGTGCCATAATCTCATCAATATTATTTGGTTTGACTGAACCGCCGTATTGAATTGAGACGTTAGGATTAGTCAATTGAGATCGAATTAGGCCAATTACCCTATTTGCTTCTGTGGCTTCACAGGTGTCACCAGTTCCTATTGCCCAAATTGGTTCATAAGCAATAACCAAATTCTTTTGATTAATGTCCACTAAGTCTTTTTCTAGCTGGGAGATAATCAGTTTTTCGGTTTCCCCTGCATCGCGTTGTTGTTTGGTTTCACCAACACAGAGAATGGGGATTAGCCCATGCTTTTGGGCTGCTTTGAGGCGGAGGTTAACGGTTGCGTCTGTTTCGCCAAAGTATTGCCGTCTTTCGCTATGACCAACTATGACATAGCGCACACCAATTTCTGTGAGCATGGGAGCAGCAATTTCACCTGTGTAGGCTCCATTTTCTTCCCAGTGGACGTTTTGTGCGCCTAGTTGGATAAGGCTACCATGCAAATATTTGGACATGACGCTTAAGTCAGTAAAGGGAGGACACAGTACAATTTCTCGTTCTGAGGGTGTTTCCTCCAGGTGGGGCAGAAATCCGCGTAAGAATGTTTCGGATTCTGACCAGGTTTTGAACATTTTCCAGTTACCAGCAATAACGATTTTTCGCACAGGTGATTTTGTCAAGATGCTAACGCTACGAGATGCATTTTTCACTGTACTACTTTTTCGCACATTCCTTGATCTACTGGCTGGGGAAAGTGCTTTGGTTTCTCGTTCCAGGTACAAAGATGCAAAGAAGAGGGCGCAAAATTTGAGTTGTGTGGCGCTCACACAGTTTGCAAGCAATTAGACGTGGTTATATATAAATATATGCAGAAAAATAAATGAGGCTCAAATCCTCTTCCCTGTTACTTTGTCCGCTATTGTTCTTAACCCGCCAATAGTAACACAAGATACAACTGTTATCAAAACGCTCGCCTAAATGAGTGGCATAAGAGCAATTTGTTCCGTTTCCAAAGCCACTGATAGCCAAATGGATAACTTATGGATAACTTACTGGTGGAGGCACGCTCTAGCTCTCTCCTGGTTGTAGAAGATAATCAACCAGTGGGGATTTTTACAGAAAGGGATGTGGTACGACTGGGCCCCCAAAAACGAAATTTAGACAACCTAACCATCCGTAATGTGATGGCTAGGTTAATGTGATGGCTAGGTTGTTGTCACCTTGTATGAGTCGGAATTTACTGACCTCTTTTTTGCCGTTAATCTACTCCAACACCATCGCATTCGCCATTTACCACTGGTTGATGAGCAAAATCAACTCGTGGAATTGCTGACTCACGAAAGTTTGCGGCAAAAATCACGCCCAGTAGATTTGTTGCGGTTGCGGCTTGTGAATGAAGTGATGACGAGAAGGGTGATTTGTGCGGCTCATCATGTTTCCATATTAGCGATCGCTCGCTTAATGGCAGAAAATCGAGTTAGTTCCTTCATGTTTGTGCAAACACAGCAATCCCGAAAAATTCGGGTTGGTATTGTAAGTGAGCGTGATATTGTGCAGTTCCAAGCCTGAAACCTGAATTCTGAAACCTGTTCAGCACAGGCTGTTATGAATACACCTGTTTTCTGTGTCAATGCCGATGAATCTCTGTGGACTGTGCAGCAGATAATGGAGCAGCGATTGATTCAGCGTTTAGCAGTGACAGGAACACAAGGGGAACTGCTAGGCATTGTTACCCAAAGCAGCATTTACAAGTCCTTAATCCCTCGGAATTATATAAATTAACAGAAGTAAGTAGGTGGGCGGAAAAATTTATAACTACGTCATGGCGAATGCAGCAAAGGGGAATCAAGCAATCGCAGGGGTTTCAAGTAATTTACATTTTTTAACATAGCTATATTTGTGTCTACCTACTTATTAGAAATAAAGTATTGCAATTAGAAGCCGAGAAAATAGAACCATTAGAAAATCGCAATGTTCAAGTAAAACAGGAAGTAGGCAAGCAAATTAGAAATAAAGTATTGCAATTAGAAGCCGAGAAAATAGAACCATTAGAAAATCGCAATGTTCAAGTAAAACAGGAAGTAGGCAAGCAAAGCATCACACTCAGGAAAAAAATAAAGCGCGAGCAGTTAATTACTAAAGTTGCTTATCAAATTCGCTCATCTCTAGATTTACAAGAGATTCTCAATACCACAGTTGCAGAAATCAGATCGCTGTTCAAGTGAGATCGCGTCATTATCTACCAATTCCATCCCAATTTAAGTGGGATAGTGATCATTACTACATGGAGAAAATTTATGGGGTTTGTTGTGTATTCATCAATGTTCTTAACCCCTTCATTGGGAAGAGTTTTAGATTGAACTTGTCAAACAAATAGCGAACCAATTAGCGATGGCCATTCAACAAGCGGATCTATTTGAACAATTACAAATATCTCTAGTGCAAGAAAAAGAAGTCAGTAAGATGCGATCACGCTTTATTTCCATGGCATCCCATGAATTTCGCACACCATTAGCGATCATTTCCTGATCTACAGGGATTTTATAAAATTTTAGTGATCGTCTGAATGGAGAAAAAAACAGGGACATCTAGAGACTATCCAAAAAACCATCAAGCATATTGTCCAACTTCTTGATTATGTCCTCATGATCAGCGGTTATCAGTTTTCAGTTTTCACTGTTTCTTCATTGTGGAATTATGAATTATTCGTATCTCGTCAATATTTGGGGGAAGGAGTTATTGGGGCATCGATGAACAACCAAAGGAATTAAGGGAAGACTGCAATTTACATTAAGGCGTGGATCTAGCGAAAGCTGTCATCAGGGGCAAGATAGTCTGGAAACTATTGCTATATCTACGCTAGAATAGAAAATTTTTGACGTCGAACTAGAATTTCTACATGGCTGATTGCTGAAGCCTGATAGCTGAATGCTTACAAGGAAGTTGATATTGTCTGCAAGTAACAAAAGCCTCTGAATACAATACATATTTGTGCAAATTTCCCCTAACTAACGGTTAATATCCTGTTCGTTTGCTTACGATCAATAAAGAGGTTAATCAAAAATCTGAAAATTGACATGACATCAACGTTACCCCAACCTGAACACAGTGATTCACCCAACTGGGAAGAAGAACTAGATAGCGCCATCTTTACGTTTGAAGATATTCAAGCGGAACTGAACTATACACAAGCAAAAACAGCACTGCGTAATTTAGTCAACAATCTTGACCTCAGCATCCAGGAAAAATCTGGGTTGGAAGCTGAAATTGCGGACTTAGAAACCATGCTTTTAAAACTAGAAAGTATGGTGGTGCAGATTGCGGCATTTGGGATGGTAGGACGTGGTAAGTCTTCTCTACTCAATGCTTTGGTGGGTCAGGCTGTATTTGAAACTGGCCCCTTGCATGGTGTTACCCGTGCAGAACAAAAGGTGAATTGGCGTATCAGTGAAGAAGCAATCGGTACTTTAAGAGTGACTTTACCTGCTACTGGACAGTCCCAAGTGGAATTAATTGATACTCCGGGATTAGACGAAGTTGACGGTGAAACCCGCGCTGCGTTAGCCGAACAGGTTGCAAAACAAGCCGATTTAATTCTGTTTGTGATTTCTGGGGATATGACCAAGATTGAACAGGTGGCGCTTTCCCAGTTACGAGAAGTAGGTAAACCGATTATTTTGGTGTTTAACAAAGTTGACCAGTATCCAGAAGCTGATCGGATTGCAATTTACGAGAAAATCCGAGATGACAGGGTAAGAGAGTTGCTTTCACCTGAAGAAGTTGTCATGTCTGCGGCTTCACCTTTGGTAAAAACTGCTGTACTTCGTGCTGATGGTAGCAAGAGTATACAATTGCGTCAATCTCATGCTCAAGTGGATGAACTAAAACTGAAAATTTTAGAAATTCTACATCGGGAAGGTAAGGCTTTGGTGGCGCTAAATTCGATGCTTTATGCTGATACAGTGAATGAGCAAGTTGTCCAGCGTAAACTGATGATTCGGGAACAGAATGCTAAGGAGTTGATTTGGAAAGCTGTAATGACCAAAGCTATTGCGATCGCACTCAATCCTGTGACTGTAGTTGATATACTTAGTAGTGTGGTCATTGATATTGCCTTAATTTTAGGTTTATCTAAACTCTACGGCATCCCCATGACAGAAAGCGGTGCTGTAAAATTACTGCAAAAAATTGCCCTGAGTATGGGTGGTATTGGAGCGAGTGAACTACTGGCAAACTTGGGGTTAAGTGGGTTAAAAACCTTACTGGGTATCTCTGCATCAGCCACAGCCGGAGTCGCCCTTGTCCCCTATATATCCGTAGCCATAACACAAGCGGGAGTAGCTGGTGTTTCTTCTTATAGTATTGGTCAAGTCACCAAGGCTTATTTAGCTAATGGGGCGACTTGGGGGCCAGAAGGACCAAAAGCAGTCGTTAGTCGCATTTTATCAACTCTAGATGAAACTTCTATTTTGAACCGGATTAAAGATGAATTATTGACAAAGGTAAGAGGTAGAAAACAGGCGAAAGAATAACATAGAGAGGATTTGTCGCTAACGCACCCTGCAAGATCAGCGATCGCACAGATTGTAGTTATCCATCTTTTTTCACTTATATTTGAGGGGCGACAAGCGAGGTGAAAGCAAGACTATAAGAAGGTTCCAGCTCATATAAGCCCTGAAAAAATGGAGAGGAAAACCGTGCTTATTGACAATGAACTGTGCATTTATTAGACAGCTATCTGTGAAGGACAGTTTGATGATAGAAAAGAATGGTCTCGTCAAAATAACAAGACCAAACAAATAAATGCTACCGTCATTGTATCAGGAAATCCTAGAAAAATACCTGAGCAATAGACAGTTAATCACCCTCAAAATGCTGGTTTGGGTACTTCAAACTCAGAAAGAAGTAATAATAGAAAGATTAGCAGCCAACCTGCCGTTACCAATACAAGAAAATAGCCGTCGTCGTCATTTACAAATATTAGACCTATTGCAGAATTAATTTTATGTTATAATCAGCGGTTATCTTTGTCTTAGCCAAAAGTTAGAGTTACACGGTTATGTTTAAATTAGCGAGCGCAAAGAACACCAAAAATACATTAAAGTCTAAAATTCTTTATCATACCACAGAAACAATTTTGCAAGAGGTCTATTGTAATTTGCAAGAGGTCTATTCTAAAAATCAAATCCCTTGAGTGTAGTGCTACTAGGGTTTCCAATCATTGAAGAAATTTTAGCACGCTCATTTAAACAGCCATCAAAATATATGTTCAACGTTTTGGCATTGAAGCTATGTTTAAAGACTGTAAAACTGGCGGTTATAATTGAGAAGGTTCTCAAACTTCTCACGATAGACTTATACGCCTAATTTTAGTGATTGCTTTGGCAATGAATTCTGCATGGTTACAAGGTCAAAAAAATCAATTTCAAAGAGAATAATCGTATGTTTATCGTCCTTGTGAAAATAAAAGAAGCAGAAGAAGACACAGTCCTTTTTGGATAGGTTTATATGGTTCTAGTTGGATAGTTCCTATCAATTGAGTGTCAATAATTGGTTCTTTGAATGATGGCTGACGTTCGCAATAAGCTACTATTTTATCAGCAGGGGCTGAGGGTTATGATACTTATCCACCAGCAAGCTATGCAAGCCTCTTTATTGCCCTCTCAAAGGATGCCCTTATGCTTCCAAGAATAGCCCCAGCATTGTTTCTAGGTTCTGTTTTTGATATTTCGTAGGCATCAATTCTTTGAGGTTATAAACTAAGCCTTGGGGGTGGGCAAGCATTGTCTTGCTTTTTTAGGAAATATACTTCACGCCCTTTTTCTCATATTTTGAGAAAACTAATAGGTAAAACTTTGAGAGCTTACAACCCTGGCGCACTGTCAGGGTTTTTTACTTAAACTAAAGTAAGGTCACAATTTACACAAGAGTAGACATAGCGCAAAGTGGTAAATTTAGCAATCTTCCATCCTCTAACTACTTGGCGTTATAGTCTTAATTTGTGATTCAGCAACAAGACCTTATTATGGTTCAAGAACTGGAACGTAAACGCCAGAGTGCATCTTTCCCCGAATCTGCTCCAGCAGCCAATCCTGTATTTTTTAGAACCTACAGCCGTCGTACAGAGGCGGGCTTAAGAGAATCCTGGAATGAAGTGTGCGATCGCACACTTAAAGGCTTAGTCGAATTAGGCAAACTGAGCCGCGAAGAAGCCGCTGTGTTAGATAAAATGCAGCGCAACATGAGAGCTTTACCCAGCGGACGCTGGTTGTGGGTAGGAGGAACCAACTGGTTAACCAAACCCAAAAACTTCTCCGGTGCTTATAACTGTACCTCTACCAACCTCCTAGACTGGAAAGCCTTCGGTTTAATGATGGACCTAGCCATGATGGGTTGTGGTACAGGAGCAGTGATAGAACCACAGTATATTAAAAAGCTGCCCATCATCCGCAATCGCCTAAATATCAAGGTCAAAAGTGAAATTGGTAGCACTCCTAAGGAACAGCGTCGTGAATTTACACAAACCCATATAGAAGCTAACACCGCTACTATCTACGTCGGAGACAGCCGTGAAGGTTGGGTTGAATCCTATCAAACCCTTTTAGAACTTTCTAGCGATGAACGCTTTACAGGTGACGTTCAGGTATTTGTAGATATTAGCGATGTGCGTCAATCAGGGGAAACCCTCAAAGGCTTTGGTGGTATGGCTAATCCTGTGAAGTTGCCTGGATTGTATCAGCGTTGTGCGTCTATTCTCAATAAGGCTTTAGGTAGACAATTAAACTCAGTTGAATGCTGTTTATTAATTGATGAAGCTGCTGTCACAATTGTTGCTGGAAATATTCGTCGCTGTCTTCCTGAAGATGCCTTAGTTCATACATCCAAAGGTCTTGTACCCATTCGGGATGTGCAAGTCGGTGACTTGGTACAAACTCCTTTAGGATTTCGTCGAGTAGTTGATAAATTCGACCAAGGATTTCAGGATGTCTATGAAATTGAAACTTATGCAACTTACCCTAGAGCAACTTTAAACCACAAACAAGCAGTTTTAGCAGATGCTAAAGGTGAAGTTAACTGGAAATCAGTTGCAAGTTTAGTGGAAGGGGATCGCCTGCTTCATAATACACAAATCCTACCTGGTACAGTTACCCATCTTCCTGCTGATTGTACAGAATCCAGACCTTCCCAAAGCCGAACAATAAAGGCCCTGCTCGTTCCTGATCTCACACCTGAAGTAGCTTGGCTAATAGGATTGACTCACGGTGATGGCTATGTTGCCCTTGGTCGTAATAAGTATGATAAGCCCTATGGCCATGTTCAATGGTCAATGAATAGCTTACAGATCGAACAAACAGCAAGAATTCAAGCTAAAATAGATTCTGCCTTGGCTTTATTTGGATTGACTGCTACTCATAGCGTGACCAAAGGTGAAAATACTGCCAAGTCAATTTGTTCTTCTATCCGACTGGCTGAATACTTTCATAGCTATATTAAGCAGCCTAATGTTCCCTTAATAATTCCTAGTTTTATTTTGCAAGGTTCAGTAGATATTAGATCTGCTTACTTAGCTGGATTAATGGACAGTGATGGAGCAGTTAATAATCAGCCTCCCCATCTAGTTACATCAGTTTATCGCTCATTTATTAGACAAGTTGGTACTGTTTTATCCAGCTTAGGTATCGCTGCAAGAACTACCACAACTCGTCCAGAAAGGCAGGAACGGCAAGTTAAGTACAACCTAACACTACCTGCCCTTAAACATTGTTATAATGCCCTAATTGCCCCCCATTCAGTTAAGGGAGAACTGCGTCAGGAACTCAAAATGTATGGTCTTACTGTTCCTGGTGTGATGATGTGCGAGGCTTACACCTACAGCGAAATGCGAGAAATGGGTGTCCAGGGTTCTTGCACTGTTGATGCCAACTATGAACGCTATATAGCTGAAGCTGATATCTCACTGGATATTGCTGTCACAGTCAAAGGTTTAGGCAGTTACGATCATATTCAAACTTATGACATTGAAGTGGAAGAAGCCCATTGTTTTTACTGCGACGGTTATCTGACGCATAACTCAGCTGGGATGAGACAATTCGTTGCAGAAGATGAACAAGGCACAACTGCCAAAGATAACTTATGGCAACAAGACACAGAAGGCAACTGGCGCATAGATCCAGAACGTGATTCTTTGCGGATGGCGAACCATACAAGAGTATTTCATCGCAAACCAACATTAGAAGAATCTATTGATGCCGTACGTAAGCAGTATTACAGTGGTGAAGGAGCAATTCAATGGGCTGGTGAAGCAGTCGCTAGAGCGAATGCTGACTTACTAAATACACCAGAATTGAAAACTGAGTTTCTGCAGGCTTACGAGCAAGGAAAAGCTCAGGATTGGATAAAAGAATACTATCCTGAAATTGATCCTGATGAGCTAGAACATAGAATAAGTAGGTTTGGGTTAAACCCGTGCGGAGAAATTATAGGCAGTAATTTTCACTGCAATTTGTCTGAGGTACACTTAAACCGAGTTGACCCCGACAACTACAAAGAACAAGAGGAAGCATTTACCGCAGGGGCGCTTTCCGTAGCCGCACTGTTAAATCACAAATTTCAAGAACCCCGCTATCAATACAGTCGGGAACTTGATCCCATTGTTGGCGTTTCCTTCACTGGTTTATTTGATTTCTTTGTCCATGCTTTTGGTGTGGACTGGTTGCGCTGGTGGGAGCAAGGCAGACCAGAAACACCTGGAGGAATAGTGTTTAAACGTGGTGAGCAAAAATATCTCAGCAGATGGAGAGAAATCGTACATAAAGCCGTTTGGGAATATTGCGACAGGCACAACATCAAATGCCCTAATCGTTGTACCACAGTGCAGCCCTCTGGCTGTCTTGATCGCACAGCATTACGGATCTTTGATCAAGGTTTGCTTTATGCTGATGAAATACTCAATCCAGGTAGTGGTGAAACCGTCAACTTAAACTTGAGTGTGCGTAAAGGAATTCCCATTTCTACAGGCATTGCTAATCAACCCCTGCAACTGATTAAAGTCACTTTAAGCAATGGGCGCATCCTCCGCATGACCCCAAATCACCGTCTTTCCATCAATGGAAGTTGGGTTTATGCAGCCGATATGACTCCTGGTATGAAAATTGATTTCAGTATAGGCGAGTATAAAAATCAGAAAGATGCATCTTTACTCAATATTGATCAATTCCAGTACACACGGGAAGGACGACAATTAGAACTCGGTCATAGTCGCGGAATCACAGCAACTATCATTAAAACACCAAAAACCATGTCTCCTGATTTGTCCTACTTTATTGGAGCATTATTTGGAGATGACTGCTTGAGTCCTCATAAACACCGCATCCGTTTTTGCAGCAATGATTACGCATTACTCCAAAGACTGCAACAAATCGGAGAAAAACTTTTTGGTTTAGAAGGACAGATTCGCAAATATTCTAACAGAGAAGCTTTTGAACTATCTTTTGCCAGCGTTCAGCTTTTTAACTGGTTGCAACTGAATGGGTTAGCAAAAATACAAGAAAGCCAAAGCCTCGATAGAATACCCTTAGCAATTCGTTGTTCTTCTCAAGCAAGCATCTTGTCTTTTTTCTGCGGTTTAATTGATACAGACGCTTGTATTCCTTCTACAGGGCGGATGTCTATTGATAGTGCCAGTGAAAAATTCCTGCGAAACCTCCAGGAAATTGGTGAAGCAGTGGGTCTGTGCTTCTCGATTTTCCATAATACCCAGGGAGAAAACAAGCAAGGTCAGAAGGATATGTGGGGCTTATGTCTGAGTCGGATGTTGTCTCAACCCGATGCCTTGGCTTATTTAAACAAAAATACCCAGAAAGCTAAGGCTCGTCCTATCCCTTCTGCAAAACGGAGTTTCAAATTTGAACCTTACACTGTGAAATCTGTAGAGTGGGAAGAAACCCCCGACTATAGTTACGATTTCGCTGTGGAAGGAATAGATGATAATGACTCCTGGTACTGGCAGGGAGGAATTAAATCTCATAATACTAAATCTCTCTTAACTGGTGCGAGTTCGGGCTGGCATCCTCCCAAAGCCCAAAGATTTATCCGCCGAATCACCTTCCGTAAAAATGACCCGGTAGCCCTAGCTTGTATAGATTATGGTTACAATGTCATCCCATCTCAATCTGATAAAGACGAAAACGGTAACTTACTCAATGATCCTTTTGACGCTCGTTGTACCGAGTGGCTAGTAGAAATACCCATTGCTGTCTCTTGGGCAGATTTACCAGGTGCTGATGTAATTGATGTGTCTAAGTTCTCAGCCTTAGCCCAATTAGATTTTGTGATGCAAGTGCAGAAGTTCTACACATCCCATAACACCTCCGCAACTTTAGAACTGCGTTCTGAGGAAGTTGAACCTTTAGGAAAGCGCATCTATGAAGCTATCCAAAACAATGAAGGGTATATTTCTGCAGCTTTATTAGCAAGGTTTGATGATTTACAATCTTTCCCCCGCTTGCCCTTTGAACCCATAGACAAATCCACATATCAGCTTTTGTCTCAAGAAGTCAAGGCACGACGGAAAACAGATGACTTCTGTGCAGCACTAAGTCGTTACGATTTAGGAGAAATGATGGAAGTAGGACCAAGTGGTTGTGACTCTGATAAATGTATGTTCCCAGATCAGCAGCCAACTTCATAGGGGATTGGGGATTGGGGATTGGTGATTGGTTTAGAGAAAAAACTATTACCCATTACCCATTACCCATTACCCATGAAATAGCTTTGTAAGTTACGATTGATGAAGAATTAATAATTGTTACGGCAATACTTGGAGAGTCTAATGTTTATTAATGAATTGTCACCCTTATTTAAAGAACTTGCCCAGCATCCAGTTTCATTTATGGGTGGGTTTGTCTCTGGTGTCCTCAGACTGAACTTAGCTGAAGATCCTGTGAAAAGTTGGCTAGATCAACATATTACTTCAGGCGGTTTTCCTAAAGCTGGTACTGATGTACAGAATGGTAAAACCTCTGGACCCCAACAAATTTCAATTGATTAACCTTTTATTAACCGTTAACTGTTAAAAGTTGACGGTTAATAAATGTAAAAGCGTAATAATATTTATCTTGATTTTTTTATCTAGGAAATCACCACATTGAATCAATTTAATTCGATTATCGGAAGAGTAAAAGTATATAAATTTATATTATAGTTATTTGTAGAATCTCATACATTAGAAAATATCATAATAAGTTATCATAACAACAGATGCGTATGTTCAGTCTAATGACTGATTAATTTGTGGATTTGCTAACCCTTATGGTTGATTTTATAAATTTCTGCCATCTGTGAATTAGAGGAAACTATGCAATGCTTACAATTTGCTTAGTTCTATATTTCCACTTGAAGCAATCGCATTTTGTTGAAAATTACGTGATCGATAATGACTATTTACGTTGGAAATCTCTCTTACCGTGCGACTGAGGCAGACTTAAAAGCCGTGTTTGCCGATTATGGTGAGGTAAAAAGAGTTGTTTTACCTACTGAGCGCGAAACCGGAAGGATGCGCGGATTTGCTTTTGTTGAAATGCTTGAAGATGCTCAAGAAGATGCTGCTATCACAGAATTAGATGGTGCGGAATGGATGGGTCGTCAAGTGAGAGTTAATAGAGCAAAGCCACGAGGGGATAACGGACGGGATGATAGTCGGCGGGGGAGTTGGAGTAGAAAACAAGATTATTCATAAACCTAATCTCTAATTATCTCAGATTTTTTTCTAGTCACACAAGATTAGTTTCCTGAAATTTACTAGAAACGATAAAACTGTACCTGACTAGTTTTGAACTGCCTGCAAGTTTACACACTAGTCGGGGCTTTTTGTGGATCTAAATCAAGTCAGGATTGCACCAACAATTGACCATTATGTGCTAGAAAACCAATAACTGTATAAAGAAATCCAGCCAACGCAGGTGCAATAATATTGCTGCCGTAACCAGACACAAATTGTAAGCTACTGGCACGCCTATAGTGTTGTTTAGGAAACATCAGCGAGACTGAAGCAGAATAAGCTAAAGATTGAAATTGATTAAAAGTTCCAACAATAGCACCTGTGAGATAAAAGTGCCAAATTTGTAAATGATTGGTGAGATGAAGTAGCAAGATGATAATTGTGCTGACAACTGCAACTGTATCACCGACCATGATCAATAATTTCCAGTTCAATCTGTCTACAATTACACCACTTATCGGCGTGATGATCCTACTTAGTAGGAAACTAAAAAACCTACCAAAGTGAGGGTTGTGGCTTTACCTGTAATTTCCCAGGCCTAAATTTCAATCGCAAAGTTAGTCATGTTACTACCGATGGTAGATACTAGTTGACCAAGCCAAAGGATCAGAAAATTACACATACTGGCTGGGTTTGGTTATTGTGGCATTTTGATATGAAAGAAGTAGAGAAGAGGGAAGAGAAAATTTCTTTCTTTGCACCTCTGCGCGTTTGCGTGAGATATAAAAATGTGGCTCATTTAGCTAACAATCGCTGTAATAAGTAGTCGTCAAAAATAAATTTCATATTGAGGAGAGGGAACAGCGAACGGGTAAGGAGTATAGAGATTTCTGTTTTCAAAAAAATGTGCAATTAATTTTGCTGAGGTACTTATGATTTCAGTGAGTTTCGGTAATGTAAGTAGGTGGGCGGAAAAATTTATAACTATGTCATTATGTCATGGCGAATGCAGCAAAAGGGAATCAAGCAATCCCAAGGGTTTCAAGTAATTTACATTTTGTTACATAGTTATGTTTCTCTGTGTCTACCTACTTATATCGCTTGTTTGCCATTGAGATAAAAGTCTATTTGGTTGTAAATAATGATTAAGTGAAATCACCTCAGTACCATCAGGTGGTTGATTAAAAATAATGCAATCAGTATAGAAACTATCTAAATTTTTTTGAGCAATAGTAAATATTTATTTTAAGAAATTCAGCACACTATTGTTAGTTTGTTGTTGAGACATTGACTGTGCTTCTCGATTATTAGAATTAACTATTATGAGTTTTCCACTAAGTATTTAAATAGGTCATCTAAGATAGCATTTGCAGACAGAGTATTGCCAAGAATCCAGTAACTTGAATTAACGGTATAAATTCCTTGATTTTTAACTATATTCAAATTTTGCCATAACTGGCTGTTTTTATAGCCTTGAAAAGAATCTTCTGCCCCGGGGTCTAATGCTACAAATAAAGTATCTGCATCTAATAACTCTAAACGCTCTAAACTAACAGTTACAAAAGGCCGATTTTTATTAGTAGTAAGTTGATTTTGTATTTCTGGCAGAGGTATTCCTACTTCAGTAAGTAGACTCCCAGGGAATGAATACTTGGTGCGAAATTCTGAAACTTGGTTGCCAGCATAAAAGCGGCTGATGGAAACTGTTGTTTTTGCACGTTGATTATTGACAACTGCGTGTAATTCTTGAATTCTTTGCTGATATTGCTCAAGTATTTTTTGTGCTTGTTCACTTCTATCTGTTATTTCAGCAATACGTAACAAAGCATCTTTCCAAGCAGTTTGAATATACTTAGGAAAGTGGATTAAATAAGGTGTAAGAGTGGCAATAATATCTATACACCAGAAGGGTAGATGGAGAACTGGTAGATG
>ERZ1034419.33-NODE-33-length-35456-cov-39.457812_pt1 | contig 35456 bp, 36 predicted proteins | sample MGYA00520531_ERZ1034419 | MGnify/ENA primary metagenome ERZ1034419 (study PRJEB33736, sample SAMEA104288485) | Azolla nilotica | place: Sudan | collected 1982 | study: EMG produced TPA metagenomics assembly of the PRJEB19522 data set (Is there foul play in the leaf... | reverse complement strand
ATTTATGGATTTATGGTTAGAGATAGCCAAGCAATTAAAACACAGATATTTTGTTAACTTCAAGCATTTGTTTGTTTAGAAAAAATACGCTCTGAAAACATAATTTCTAATTGGTATGAATTACAAAGGAACTTATTAACTTTAGTTGTGCGCGACTACATTGTGCAAAATCTTACCAATGGTGGTACTGCTTAATACCCATGGATGAGTTTTTTTGTCAATGCTTAACTCCTAATATATATGTATATTTTGTATTAAAGAGTTGGTGAATTTTATAGGTTTAGTATCTGTATCTTTATCACTATCAATAGGAGAATTGTCACAATTTTGCCTTTTTGAAGCTTATTATGGCATTGATTCAACATGAATAATATAGGATGAATTCAGACAGAATTCAGATAAAACCCTTATTATTGCTGGTTTACAGCTAGTTGTAAGTGTAATGGCGGGTTCTCAATAATTTGCCGTAATTTATGTAAATTATTGATGAAGTAGTATTTTTATCCTTTTGTCTGAATCAGGATTTACAGGATTTTATCTGTATTTTCTGACTCTCAATCAATGAAAAACATAATCATGCGATCACATGATTATGTTTTTCATTGATTGTTATCTACTAAGTAGGTGGGCGGAAAAATTCATAACTATGTCATGGCGAATGCAGCAAAGCGGAATCGAGCAATTGCAAGGGTTTCATGTAATTTACATTTTGTTACATAGTTATGTTTATTTGTGTCTACCTACTTATACAAACATACAAATATTAACAGTAAAAAAAATAAATACAATGTTCACAGTATTTTTTATCATAAATATTCCCTAAGTAACACCCAAAAAATCATTAAATAAGTCATTGTATAAGAGTGATTCTCCTTTGATTAAATTAGTTTAAAAAAAAGACAAAAACAGGGATTTTCATGCATATACCTGATGGATTCGTTTCTGTACCCGTAGCATGTGCTACCAGTTTAGCCAGTGTGGTAGCTTTATTGATTGCTGTCCAGCGATCAGAAACAGCTTTTGGTATTCGTCGCGCTCCCATCTTAGGCTTAACCACGGCCTTTATTTTTGCCGCCCAAATGATTAATTTTCCAGTTGCAGGAGGCACTAGCGGCCACCTATTAGGAGGAACATTAGCCGCCATTATTTTAGGTAGTCCCTGGGCGGGAATATTATGTATTACTACCGTATTAATTATTCAAGCTGTACTATTTGCCGATGGTGGAATTACTGCTTTAGGTGCAAACATTTTCAACATTGCAGTTATTGGAGTTTGGACAGGTTGGATATTAACCCAAACCTTACAAAAAGTACTAGGAGGTCCTCAAAAACGCTTGCCCTTAGTAGGAGGTATTGCCGCAGCTTTTAGTGTCGTTGCTGCTGCCATAGCTTGTGCAATTGAGTTAGCCCTATCAGGAATAGCACCAGCTACAGTTGTTTTACCTACCATGACAGGAGTACATATTTTAATTGGCATTGGTGAAGGTTTAATTACTGGCGGTGTATTAACTTATTTAGCCACAACCAGACCAGATTTATTACCCGGAGAAGAACAAAAATTTCAAGGTTGGTTAGTTCCTATCGTGAGTATTTTTTTAATAGCTGGTGTACTTTCCCTATTTGCTTCGGCATGGCCAGATGGTTTAGAAAGAGTTGCCGAAAGTTTAGGTTTCATTAATTTAGCAGAAGTAGTGAGAGTCAATATACCTACCCCATTTGCAGATTATGGAATTCAAGGTTTAGGACAAATAGGTACTAGTATTGCTGGGTTGTTAGGCTCAGGGTTATGCTTTAGTGTCGCTTTTGGAATTGCCAAATTTGTGAAAACAAATAATGTTTAATCTTTCATTACCCTTAAGGTTGCAACTGTCCCTAATCATTGTCATTGGGACAGCGTTGTTAAAATATCATGCTTGGTCTAACTTAATTGGATATGGTGCGATCACACTTATTTGGACTTGGTCTTTACAAGTACCTATTCCCAAATTAGGCCGTTTACTAGGCTCAGAATTAATTTTCCTTTCTCTAGTAGCCCTACCTTTGGGATGGGAACGAGCTAGTTTTTTGCTTCTCCGTTCCATCATTTGTCTCATTACCATGAACAGTTTTTTATTGACGCTACCCCCTCACAGTTTTGGCATTGCCTTGAAAGGTCTACCCATACCTACAGGATTAAAAGAAAACCTGATCCTAGCTGGACAATACCTGGAAATATTACTCTCAGAAGTAGCACAAATGCAGCGCGGCGCACAATTACGGGGTTTAAATGGTAGAGGAGGATGGCTACGTTATGCCAGTACATCCATGATTGGTGCATTATATTTGCGTACCTTAGATAGAGCGGAAAGAGTATACACAGCAATGTTAACTCGTGGTTATAATGGAAAATTACCCCTAGATTCCGCCCTCAACCCCAAAGAACGCTTTATCCTAATAACAGTGGGAGTAGTTGGGACTTGTATCACTGTCAGTTCTTATTTATAGGTTTATGTTTCCTATCCCAAACAACAACTAACTGTCTGAACAACATCGCCCACACAAAACAGTTAATATTTTGAGTTACTAATCTTGACATCCTTAACTTCTCATCCCGAAATTTCCATTTCCCAACCGCATCAATCTGTAGTTGAAGTACAAAATCTTGTATATGCCTATCCTCACCAACAACCAGTATTAACAGAAATTTCCTTTACATTAAATGTAGGCGATCGCGTCGCCTTAATTGGCGCAACCGGTTCAGGAAAAAGCACACTCCTAGAAAACCTCATCGGACTCAAACAACCCCAAAGCGGCAAAATTACCATCAATGGTATTCCGATAGCACCAAACACCCTACCCCAAATTCGGCGACAAATAGGTTTCAGCTTCCAAGATGCCAACGACCAATTATTTATGCCCACAATCTTAGAAGACATCACCTTCGGTCCCCGTAACTATGGTATTTCCTACGTAGCAGCCAAAGACAAGGCACAGCAACTATTAGCCGAATTTGGACTAGAACAATACGCCCACTGTTCAACCCACGAACTTTCCGGAGGACAAAGACGACTAGCCGCCCTAGCAGCCATCTTAGCCCTAGACCCAGCTATTCTCATCTTAGACGAACCCACCAACGGACTAGACCCCTCCTGGCGAAGACATTTAGCCCAAATATTATTAAAATTACCAGTGCAAGTTATATTAATAGCCTCCCATGATCTTCACTGGTTGGGAAAAGTCAGTCAACGCGCCCTAGTCCTGTCTGGTGGTAGCATTCAAATAGACAGCCATATTCAACCATTGTTAAAAGATGGCACAAAGTTAGAAAGATTGGGTTTACCAATAGATTGGTAATTCGTAATTCGTAATTATTGATTTTCTACCCTGCACCCTGACTAATACCCAATGTGTCATAACTAGAAACTTGCGCTAATATAAATGGAATCTTAGTGCTGTTGGGATAAATCTATTTATTGTGTGTAAGTATACCATTATTGCTCCTCTGAGCCTGAGTATTACTTTGTTAATGACTGGTTGCAGCGAGAGTAAAATCTCCCAGTGTCAACGATTGCTTAAAGTCGTTAATCAAGGAACTTCTTTGATTGACAACAATAAAGGAAAACAAGTAACAACCAGTTTGCAACTATCCAAAGATTTGCAAACTGTCACCAAATTAATTCAAGACTTAAAATTAATAGACCCCAAACTCCAGGAATTTCAAACCAGTTTTGCCAAAGTTTTTGATAATCTCAGTCAAGTCATTGGCAAAGCAGGTAAAGCTCTTGGTGCAACCAAGACAGCCGAAGCATCCTCCGCTGGTAGAGAAAAAATCCAAAAAGCCAGAATAGATATTGATTCAGGTCTGACAGCTGCAGCAAAAACCGTTGGTAAACAATCAGATACTTTCGGGAATAAGCTGAATGAATACTGTAGTCAAACACAATGAAGAAGTAGCTGGGTTTGAATACTATATAAGTTAAGGATAATTGTAGGTTGGGTATCGCTGTCGCTCTACCCAACAAAGTCCTAAAAATGTTGGTTTACCCTACGGTAAGCTGCTCCGCTTCTATATTCCTTAACTAAATTCTTTAACCAAATTTAGGCAATTTAAGCAGCGTATTTAGGGATTGAGTGACACAAGCCCCCGGATTTATCTGTGGAATCAATCCAAAATCCCATGACAGTTTTTCATATTAATACATAATAACTAAGTCGCTGCACAGATTTACAAATACTTTTTATTCCCTATTTCCTTACTCTGAGAAGTTATTAGATATGAAAATAGAATTGATTGAATTAATAGCCAAAGTTAGCCAGGTATTACAAACCAATATGCGTTGGATGACTTGGAATTTATTTTTGGCTTTTGTTCCTTTAGTTTTGAGTGTTTGGCTGTTTCGTAGCAAACGCGGACGCTCTTGGATTTGGTGGCTTAGTTTCTTAACTTTCTATGCTTTTTTACCCAATGCACCTTATTTATTAACTGATATAATTCATTTGATAGATGATATCCGCCGAATTCAATCAGTATGGATAATTACATTAGTATTATTTCCTGTTTATTTCCTCGTGATTCTAGCTGGACTTGAAGCTTATGTAATTTCGGTCATAAATTTAGGTCATTACTTGCATCGTATTGGCAAGAGTAGATGTATTTTGGGCATTGAGTTGATAACTCATGCACTCAATGCTATAGGTATTTATTGGGGAAGGTTCTTGCGCTTCAACAGTTGGGATTTTATTACTCAACCAGATGCCATACTGACTATAGGTTCTGAGGAACTTCTAGGTAAACAACCCTTGGTAATTATAACTATCACCTTTGTGATTCTTTGGGGATTGTACTGGCTGATGAAACGAGTGACTTTAGGCTTGATGAATACAAATATCACTTCAGAATCTAATCCTCACATTCCCAAAGCTGGCTAATTATCCATCTAAAGAAGGGAATATAAGTCGGTAATTTTTTATCAGAAGAAAGATACCAAAATACCACGTCTAGGTTTGAAATAAATCTAGATTATGCAAATTTATGGACGTGGCTTAAATATATGGCTATATTGTCTATTGATGAACTTAAAATATTAGTCGCAAATCCCCAACCCCCCTGTGTATCTCTGTATATGCCTACACAAAAAGCAGGGGCAGAAATTCGACAAGTCCCATTCGCTTCAAAAATTCAATACGGGAAGCTGAGGAACCGTTAGATGCGATAGGAATACGCCATACAGAGGCGGTGAATTTTCTCCAGTCGGCGATGGAATTGGATAGAGGTGATTTCTGGGAACCTCAAGATGAGGGATTAGTGGTTTTTATTGCCTAAAATCTTTTTCGTTACTATTGCTTACCAAAAGACTTTTCAGAATTAGTAGTTGTGGGTCAGCAATTTCACATTAAACCCTTGCTACATTTAGTTAATAAGGATGGTAATTTCTACGTTCTGGCTTTGAGTCAAAAAAATGCCAAATTTTTCGCAGGGACAGGCCATAGTTTCAACGAAGTTCAAGTAGAAAATATGCCACAAGATTTAGAAGCAACTCTTTTAGAAGATCTGCTACAAAAAGGTGTACAACATCGCATTGCCAGATCTAAAGGGGGAACGTCTAATCCTTTTCAACACCCAGGTTCATTTCATGGACGAGGAAGCACTAATCAAGATAGGTATCTAGCATATATTTTACAATTTTGTAACCCAGTTGATACTGCATTACATGAAAAATTAAGGGAAGAAAAAGCGCCTTTAGTATTAGCAGGAGTTGAGTATCTATTCCCTATTTACCAATGAACAAATACTTATCACCATTTATTAGCAGAAAGTATTAATGGTAGTCCAGAAATTATCAATTCAGAACAATTACATGATGAGGCTTGGCGAATTGTTTCACCTTCATTTCAAGAAAATAAAAGGGCAGGAATAGAACTTTATGAACAATTAGTTAGTGAAGATACTGGAAAGGCTACTAATAATATCAAAGAAATTATTCCAGCAGCTTACTATCACCGAGTTGATACTTTGTTCGTATCGGTATGTGAACAGAAATGGGGGAAATTTGATTCAGAAAATACGATTGTGGAGTTACATACTGAACGAGAACCAGATGATGAAGATATGTTAGATTTTGCTGCTGTTCACACGCTGTTAAATGCTGGCAGAGTTTATACTCTTGAATCTGAAGATATGCCAAATGGGTCAATAGTGGCAGCAATTTTTAGATATTGATTGATTAGTGGTGTGTTGTTATTTTTAGACAATCCACCATTAAAAAATTAGAACCTAATATATTGAAATTACAATACAGCTTTTAAAGCTTGCTCGATGATATTTACATATCCCTCTACTTTACACATCCGATAGGCACTTCGATCAATTTGATTTCTAATCTCTATTTGTCTAAGAAAAAAAGCTTCTAAATCTGCTCTAACTACTTCCTGTGCAACTCTATTTGCAATCACTTCAATACTTGTTTTTTTCTGCTCTTGATGAGCAGTTAAAAAATACCAAAAAAATTTACAAACTTCTCAATTGCTTCCTTGCTGCTGCTAAAATTAACCGTTGTTCAGCACGAGCGATCACACCATAAGTCCTCTCCACAGCTTCTGGTTCTACAGAAATAGAAGTAATCCCCCATTCCACCAACTTATCAATAATTTCTGGATAAAGAACAGGTGCTTGACCGCAGATTGAACAAGGAATCCCTCCATCTTTAGCCATCTTAATTAATTGCGCGATCGCACCCATCACCGCTGGATGACGTTCATCAAATATTTTGGCTAATTCTCCTTGCTCCCGATCTACTCCTAAAATTAATTGAGTTAAGTCATTTGTGCCTATAGAAATACCGGCCACACCGGCTTTAATATATTCAGGTAATAAAAACAGCACACTGGGAACTTCTGCCATAATCCATAATCGAAAATGGCAATCTTGAGTTAAACCAGCTTCCTCAACTTTACGACGACAAAAAATAAACTCTTCCACCGTCCGCACAAACGGTAACATCAAGTTAATTTTACTAAAACCAGCTTGTTGTACAGTTGCTAAAGCCTTCAGTTCTAATTCGAAAATTGTGGAATTGCGTACATAACTTAAAGTACCTCTTTCCCCAAGTATAGACTGTAGTAAAGAAGATGAACTATCATTCCATGATGGCAAATCAGGCGATCGCCAATCCAAAGATCGATAAAAAACTGGTCTTGGTGCAAAAGAACAGGCAAATTTCCTGATTTCTTGTGACCATCGTTCTAATAATTCCGTCTTTTTTCCATCCAAAAGCCAAGCATGGGGATTTTGTCCCTGCAAAATATTTAACACCATCAATTCTGATCGCAACAATCCCACCCCATCTATAGGTAAATTTTGCACTTGCGAAATCAGGCTAGACTGACTCAAATTAACCAGTAATTGAGTAGAAATCATCGGTATCTGAGGAGTTAGCGATGTAAAATAGCTTTTGGATTCATTCCCTCTACTCATCTGCTCATCCACTCCCCTGGTTTCTTCCCCATCCCCTCTGTGAGGATAAACTTCACCTCTGTCACCATCGAGTAGTAATCGTTCCCCTGTTTGAATCAGATTTGTGGCACTTGTGGCACTAACTACAGCCGGAATTCCCAATTCTCTTGATAAAATTGCCCCATGACTCGTTAATCCACCCCGTTCTGTAACAATTCCTCCCACTTCATGCAGTAAAGGCAACCAATCAGGAGTGACAGATGGTGCAATTAAAATTATTCCCTTGGGTATGTGTTCTGGCTTTTGTTGGGAATTAGTAATTACATAAGCATTGGCCATTACCCTACCTCTAGATGCTCCTATTCCTTTGACAAATTGGAAATTGGTAATAACAGATTGGGGATGGCTAACTTGAGTAATGTAGAATTCGGGGGTTTTCTGACCTTGAGCAAGAGTCCATTTGATCTTTACCTTTATACCTAGTTCACTCACTAATTGATTTCCTAAGATAATTAGTTGTTGTAGGTATTCTTCTGATAAAGCATACTGTTTTTGTTCATGCTCACTCAGTACATAAGTAGATAAACAGTTGTGGTCTTTCATCAACAATGATGTAGACTGAGATTCCTCAGCAGTTACCACTGTAGGATCATTAACCCGATAGGCGATAATTTTATTCCCCAATTGTTGTTCTTTGACAACTCCAGTTGTCTCATGGATGTAGTAAACATCTGGTAATACTTCCCCGTTAGTAATTGCTAATCCTAATCCCCAAGTGGCTTCGATTTCCCATCCTGATTTATTGGTGTGCAATAAACCGGAGGCGATCGCATTCTCCACAGGTTGCACTAATACCGCTAAATTAATTTGTTGTACATTAATGCCTACACGCTGCCAATACAGTAAACTTCTAGCACGAAACAACTGACTCCAAGTTAATTTTAATGCTTGTGCGATCGCCTCTTCATTACAAGCACAAAACACCGACTCCAATAAACCAGATATATTCTTCTCACCCTTGCTGGTCTTGGGTAATCCCAGACTTGGACGCAAAATTAAAGTATTGTTTTCCAATTGTCTAGCAGCTTCAAAAATTCCACTTACCCAATCAGGTGCTACACTAGCCGTGATAATTTCCTGACGCAAGCGGCCAGCCACCTGTTGAAGTTGTCGCCAATTCTCTACATCCAAATGTAATGAAGAATGAGGTAAGTCCGCAACTAATGCCTCTGAACTATTTAGGCTGTCTAGAAATTCTTGCAAAACTTCCCCAGATACAACAAAACCCGGCAGAACAGGGTAGCCTCGTTGTTTTATTTTACTCAAATAAAACGCTTTTTCACCCACTTTGGCGCGATCTTGGAGTTTAATCTGGTCAAGCCAGTAGAGTTTATCCACTCAATTTGTTAGGTATCATTTATTCAGGTATTAGGTCTCAGTCGTCAGTTATCGACCCACTGACCCTATGGTAAAATAGAAATAGTGTATTTTTTTATTATGCCGTACTGTACAGTCAGTTTAGGTTCTACATTAGGGTTATAAGATTTAGCTGCGTAACAGCTTATCACAGAAAGTGCAGAAGAACTCAAGCAGATGCTAGTAGCACAAAGATAAAAATATCAACTGAATGCCTCATTCCCTATTCCCTGTCAAATAAAACTAATGCTTTGATAAAAATTTCTTCGTCTGGTCTGGTTTGCAAAATTGATTTGACTAGATCAATAAATTCTTGATCCGTATCATGATCATTTTTCACTATTTTACTAGCTGAATAAAAACTGATATCATCAATCACTATTTCATTAGTTTAGTAATGCCTGTCTTTAAGATTGGTTTTTTACTACACCAAGATAGAGACTTAGCGCGCAATGTAAATTGAAAGCAAGTAATTTCTTGATTATTTAATTCAAAAAAGATATCAAAATAAGGTTATCCTCGTTGAAACCAAATTTTCTTTATACCTTCCTGGGAACTTTGTTTCAATAATTTTGGTTCAATTCCTCTTAAGGAAGCACCTAAAGATGCGATCTCATTTTTATCAAAAATATGGTTTCTATAATTCATCTTTAATTTGTAATTGTTCCTGTTTGGACATATAAAATTTGTGAAGATTTTAACCACTGAGAATCAAAAGCACCTAAATGAGTGGTAGTGATTAGGGTTTGAAATCGGTCTTGGATCGCATCAAGTAATTGATTTTGGCGAAATGGATCTAACTCAGCTAAGACATCATCTAAAAGAAGTAATGGGGATTCATTAATTACTTCTTCAATTAATTGTAATTCGGCTAATTTTAAAGCCAGAACTAAAGTTCTTTGTTGTCCTTGAGACCCGTATTGACGTGCAGGTGTCTGATTGATGCTTAATTTTACTTCGTCGCGGTGAGGTCCAACTAAGGTAGTGCTTCGGTGTAGTTCAGCCGCCGTTCGCTGTTGAATTTTGCCGAAAAAAGCTTGCTGCACTTCTTCTGCATGGTTTTTTGCTAGGGGTACATTAGGAGCATACTGGATTTGTAGAACTTCTGTACTACCACTTATACTAGCGTGCCAAGCTGCGGCGATGGGTGCTAATCTTTGGATAGCTCTGTCACGTCTGATAATGAGTCGTGTCCCTGCGGTGACTAACTGTGCATCCCAAATGGAAAGTTGTGACTCTTGACTCCTAACTCCTGACTCCTGACTCTTTTTCAAAAAAGCATTACGTTGACGTAAGACTTGGTTATATTGCTGCAAAATGTGAGTATAAACTGGTTCGAGTTGGATTAAAAGCGTATCTAACCAGTTACGACGATTGTCAGGACTTCCCCTTACTAATTCTAAATCTAAACTGGAAAATTCAACTGCATTGAGAACGCCGAGAAAATCCATTTGGCGGCGGACTGTTTCGCTGTTGATGGCTACACACCGGCGAGCATGACGGTGTAAAGTTAATGTTAAGTCACTTATGCCTACGGCTCGTTCTAGAGTGGCATTAATTTGAGCGATTGCATCTCCATCTCTAATTAAATCGCGATCACGTGCCAATCGGTGTGATCGCAATGTTGCCAACAATTCTACAGCCTCCAACAAATTCGATTTTCCCTGAGCATTATTACCCACTAAAATAGTTTTAGGTGCAGTAAACTCAATTTTTTGGTCTTGGTAATTGCGAAACTGTCGGACGTGTAGAGTTTTGAGATACATATACAACAATTAAAACTTGAAAAATTTTATTGTAGGAATTTTTTCAAAAGTTAAAAATGAAAACCCTTTGCAGGGGTTTAGTGGTGCTAAACCCCTAGTAAATTCGGAATTCTTAATCAACAATTAAAATCCACAAAGTTCGAATTTTGAATTTTGAATTTTGAATTTCTAGACACTCCTTTTGCCCATCAAACGGAAAAATATTTTTTCTCCTTCAATCCAAACAAACACCAAGGCGCTAAAGCCAATACAGACTAGTAACTCATCTAGAGGTAGGTAATGAGTGCCAAAAAAAGCTTGTAGAGGTGGAACATATACTAGCATCAACTGTAAAATCGTAGTAGCGACTACAGCCCCCAATATGAATGGGTTAGAAAAAGTATTCATCTCAATTGTGAGTTGATTATTAGAACGAATGCCGATCGCATGACCCATTTGAGCAAGACACAGAGAAGTAAAAACCATTGTTTTCCAACGTTCGGGATCTAGACCTTCTCCTGTGGCAGTTTTGACGTGAAAATATGCCCATTCCATCAGAATAATTGTAATGATCGCAAACACAATGCCAATGCGAACCATGTAAGAACCTAAACCCCTGGCAAAAATGCTTTCACGGGGACTAAAAGGAGGACATTGCATTACATCTGGTTCTGGAGGTTCTACAGCTAATGCTAAAGCCGGTAAACCATCTGTTACCAAATTCATCCAGAGAATTTGCAAAGGTGTGAGGGGAACACTTCCCAATCCCAAAATTGGTGCAGCAGCGATGGTGAGAACTTCACCAATATTACTTCCCAAGATGTATTTGATAAAGCGTCGAATATTGGTATAAACAACTCTACCTTCTTTAGTAGCGGTGACAATGGTGGCAAAGTTATCATCTAACAGCACCATGTCGCTGGCTTCTTTACTCACATCTGTACCAGTGATACCCATAGCAATGCCGATATCAGCTTGCTTCAAGGCTGGTGCATCATTCACACCATCCCCTGTCATGGCGACAAATCTCCCGCGACGTTGTAGAGCTTGAACAATTCTGAGTTTGTGTTCTGGAGATACTCTGGCGTAAATACTAACTAAATCAACTTGTTCCTCCAGTTCGGTGTCACTCATGCGTTGCAATTCTTGCCCGGTGAGGACTCTGGCATATGCATCAGCTATACCCAAGTCTACAGCGATCGCCCGTGCCGTTAATTGATGATCGCCAGTAATCATCACCGGACGAATACCTGCCTGACGACATTCTTTTACAGCATCCCTCACTTCTGGGCGTGGTGCATCCAGCATTCCCACTAAGCCCAACCATACCAAATCTTGTTCAGAAACATCCTCAGAAGCTTCGGTCGGTACATCTGTGAGAGGTTTATAGGCAAAACCCAACACCCGTAAACCTTGACTCGCCATGTAATCATTGGCTACCGAAATTTGAGTGCGTTGTTCTTCGTCGATGGGGATGGAGCGATCTCCTAGATATATCCGATTACAACGTGCCAAAGTTAATTCTGGTGAACCTTTGGTAAACATTAAATATCGTTCAGATTCTAGAAACCCTGCTATTACTGGGTCAACCCCACTCATTGCTGGATCAACTGTAACAACTTCCTCCACTTGACAGATTACACTCATGCGTTTCCGTTCTGAGGAAAAGGGGAACTCAGACACACGGGGTAATTTACTATGCCATTGATCTTTTTCAATCCCAGCTTTACCCCCCAAGGTCATTAAGGCGCCTTCGGTCGGGTCGCCTAAAATTGCCCATTCTCCGGCTTCTTTTTGCAGCACAGAGTCATTACACACAGCACAAGCAACTAACAAAGCCGATATTTCTGGATTTTCATCTGGGTCAACTTTTTGGCCATTTAACTGAAAATCCCCAACAGGAGCATAACCTTCTCCTGTGACTCGGAAATTTTTCTGATTAGTGTAGACTAACTGCACCACCATTTTATTTTGAGTGAGAGTCCCGGTTTTATCAGAACAGATCGTAGTTACAGAACCGAGAGTTTCCACTGCAGGAAGTTTACGAATCAAGGCATTGTGGCGCACCATCCGCTGGGTTCCCAGTGCTAGAGTAACAGTAATTACAGCTGGTAAACCTTCAGGAACTACAGCCACCGCCATACTCAGAGAAACTTCTAAAAGTTCTTGTAAATTGCTAAAACCCCTGGCTTGGATAATACCACCGACTACCACAATCGCCACTAGCACCAAAGAACCTGTCACCAACACATTACCCAGTTGAGTCATGCGCTGTTGGAGGGGTGTAGGTTCACTTTCTACCGACTGCAACATCGTGGCAATTTTGCCCAATTCCGTTGTCATGCCAGTATTTGTAACAAGAACCTTAGCCCGTCCTTGGACTACTTCTGTTCCTTGAAAAACTAAATTAATGCGATCACCTAATGCCGTATCTTCTGGCAATGTGAGTATTGCCTGCTTATTTACAGCTTCAGCTTCACCTGTAAGTGCGGACTCCCGCACTTGCAAATTAGACTGTTCTATTAAGCGTCCATCCGCAGCTAATTGCACACCAGCTTCCAGCAGCATCACATCTCCTGGTACTAGTTCCTTACCTGCCACATCCGCCAGTTTACCATCACGGATAATGCGGACTAAGGGAGAGGATAGTTTTTTGAGTGCTGCTAGGGCTTTTTCCGCACGGCTTTCCTGCACATAACCCAGAATGCCATTTAAAGACACAATTGCAATTATGGCAATTGTGTCTTTAAATGGCACTTCACCAGGTTTTAAGGTGCCTTGTTGCCAAGCCATAAAATCTAAGAAAGCAGAAATTAGGGCGACACCGATCAGCATCAATAACATAATGTTAGTGAACTGATCTAGCAAAATCTCCCAAGGGCTACGGCCGCCCTGTTCTTCTAGTTCATTGAGTCCGTATTTTTGTAAACGTTGTTCAACTTCTTGGGGTGTTAAGCCGCTGTCTGCATTGCTATCAAGCAGTTCTAAAGCTTTATCAACTTCTAAACTATGCCAAACTGCGGCACCTTCAGGTAAAGAATGAGCAGACATCGTGTAGGTTACAGGAAATGGTTACAAAATTTGATCATAATTGAGTAATGCCTGGAATTCCATTAGCCAAAGTTACATTGGGGACTGGGTCAGTTATCAGTTATCGCTGTTCACTGCCTCTTGCCTTTTCCCAGTCCCCAGTCTCCAGTCCCCAATGACCAATAACCAATAAAGTAATATGAGTTCTGCACTCCATAGTTTGACTGTTAGCCAGATGTTTGGGCAAAAAACAATCCGACCTCTTACTGCTGCTACGATTTATGGTATTGCTTTCATCAAAGATAGACTTATTGCTATCGACACGATTAAAGGTCATCTGTTGGAGATTGACCCCATCTCTGATAACAGTAAAATTCTCAATCCTCACCAAGTCAAGGAATTTCAGGACGTTACTGGTTTAGCAGTGTGGGAAGATACACTGTGGATCAGTCGTGGTAATAGCATTTATTTGTGTAACTTTACCTCCTTAGGTCTGGAGCATTTTGTTACTTTGCCTTATGCTGCTGATGGTGTTGGTGTTTGGGAATCGACGATTTATGTTAGCTGCCAAAGACTAGCCTCTATTATCGTTTTTGACCGCGATACACGCAAAGAAATTACTAGATTTTATACTCCTGGTGTTGGTATAGAAAATTTAGCTGTTAGTCAGGAAACTTTGTGGGTTTGCGATCGCAGTGAACAAACAGTTTATTCTATGGATCGGGCAACTGGAGAATTTCGTTTTAGTGTTCTTACACCTTTTGCTTCTCCTACAGGTATCGCTATTCATAGCCAAGATGCAACAGGTAAGGATATTCTTTATGTTTCCTACTCCACAGAAGAGCCTTATATCCGTGATAACCCCAATGCTAACCCTAGTCATGAGCTAACATACCGAGATATCACTTTTATTCATCCCCTGTATTATCATTACGAGCCAGATAAACGCTACGCCCTATCTAATGGTTATCTGCTAGAGATGTCCTATGTAGAGGAAATTTCTCCCTTGGAGGAGGTTTATTTACCTAATGTAGAATGGCGTATCGCGCTACCATCAGAAACAGAACGCCAAAAGGTCAAACAAGTTGAACCCATTGGTTTACCCTTCACAGAAGAAATTATTGATGGACAACGGGTAGCCGTATTTAAGTTTGATTCTCTCACTCCCGGAGAACGTCATATATTTGGCTGGAAAGTACTTTTGGAAGTCCGTGGGATTAAGTATCGCATCACTCCTAAAGATGTAGAAATTCTACCTGAACTGACACCAGAACTACAAAGCCGCTATTTAGTAGATGATGATGATTTGGCAATGAATACTGCCATTGTCAATCGTGCAGCCCGTGAAGCGGTCGGTTCGGAAACAAATATGTTGCGAAAAATGTACAGTATCCGCAACTATGTTTATGATGAGTTGTCTTATGGTATTAAACCCTATATAGATACGCCAGATATTGTTTTAGAACGGGGAGTGGGTTCATGTGGCGAATATGTAGGAGTATTATTGGCTTTGTGCCGTTTGAATGGCATTCCTTGTCGAACTGTAGGTAGGTATAAATGCCCCCCCTATGGTGAACAACAGGGAGTTCCGCTGCAACCCGATTTTAATCATGTTTGGCTAGAGTTCTATATCCCCAATTTTGGTTGGGTGCCAATGGAATCAAATCCTGATGATATAGGTGATACTGGTCACTATCCCACACGCTTTTTTATGGGATTATGTTGGTATCACGTTGAAATTGGAAGAGGAGTCACTTTTGAAACTTTAACCAGTAATGGTGATCGGTTAACAAAAGAAGACATATCCATTGGCGAATTGGCCATTAATCATATTCGGTTTATAATTCTTAAAGAATTACCACCTTTTTAATTTGGAAATTTAGAATTGGGAACTTGTAGCTGGTAATGGGGTATTAGGTGAAGCATTGCTGAATTTGTTCCAAATTCCTCTCTTGGTGCAAGTTCCCTACCTCCCTTAATCAAAAATTTAAATTGAGGCAGCAAAGATTTATGTTCACTTTAACGAAAAAATAAGTAATTTCTAAGTAATTTCTCGGCTTAACCTGTAAGATCTTGATAAGAGATTCTTCCATATATTTATGGAGAATATAATTCAGTTAAGTATTGTTGAAACCCTAGAAAATCGGTCGACAAGCCTATAATTGTGTACAAAAAACGACTTATATTATGCCAGTTTCTAAACGGTAATCAACGGTGAAAAATTGGACAAGTTCTGAATCTGAAAAAACTGTAGAACAAACACCATCAGCAAAAGTGCATGGTCGTAGAGGAGAACACCTACATAATTATCATGACTCTTATCAAGAAGAACAGTTAATATATCATCATTTACTTCATTTGGTACAGATGGAATCTCCAGACCAAATGATTGAGAGGTTTCGCGCTCTATTTATTGAACGTGCGAATTATCCTGAGCCGGAAATTATCCCAATTTTAGACAAAATTACCGCTTCTAAGACAGCAACTGAGGATTTTAAATTTTTCCTCAACCGTTGTTGCCATATTTTAATTAACCGTTGGTATATACAACCCCAGTTGCATTACGCAATTATTGATTTAATTAAATTATTTGATACACCACTTAGCAGATTGCCAGGAAATTCTTTCCGTCTGCGAGAAATTAGGCGCTTGCGGGAACTATTGCGTATTTTTGCTGAGAGTGATCAGTATATAATCTTGCGGCGATTTATTCAATTAGTGAGTCCCACTCATAAGTTGAATGGACGCACCTATAAGCAGCCCTTGGTAAATTTAATCAGTCGCTATCCTTATTTATATGAGCATTGTTTAATTAGTGAAGATTCTACTTTTGAACAACAAGAAACCGTCAGAAGTTTTCAGGTACAGGTGCAAAAAAAATTTGAAATTGATCTGTCGCGCTACGTAACTTATAAAGTCAGGAGTGTGCATATTTCTCATAAATATTCAGCGTTTGAGGCGCATCGGATTTTACAACCTGTGAATAATCCTACATTATTGAGCGATCACGATCTCTACAGTACCTTGAAGCACTTTATTGGTAAAAGTGAAGGTAACTCTACTTATCAAGAAAAAGCGCAGCAGTTCTTAAAATATAGTAGTCAAACTACCAAATTTCATGATTTTAAGGATGATTTATATGATTATCTAATATCCTCGGTTGATGGACAATATGGCAAATGCCTATTTAATCAACGTCTATATAATCATTTACAAAATACATTACCGGATGCTAATGATTTAATACCTAAAGATTTCTTACTTGTGAGAACTTGTTGTCAGTTATTAAACTTTCTAGTTGTCAAAAGCCAAGCATCACCACAACATTCAACTTTTCTAGATTTGATTAGTAATCAAGGTTCTTTACCAACCATTGGTTTGTTGCTGAAAGTTGTGTTAATTTGTCGTAAAGTTAAACCATATTTAGAAAAAAGATTTGCAATTTTATTTAACCACTATGAAACCGCTACTACGGATGGTATTGATTGGTTAGTGGGAACATTAGAACAATTAAATATTGCTATGAGTATTCATTTTGGCGATATTGATTTATCATTCTTTAAGCAATTCTGTTGAAAGTTGAGACTAAGTTTAGCGAATTAAGAACGATTTTTAGTAATTGGCATGGAGTGGGATTTATCGAACTGAAGATGAGAGAATTCACAGATTGAATTAAATGGACAGAAATGGCAGTGATGTCCAGGATTAGGGGGAAAGATTTTGCTAAAATTACTGCTTGTCGCTTGATATTTTTGTAAATCTAGTTGGTGCTTGTAAGCTATATTAGCCAACTCAGATTCTAGAGATGCTAACTCGTTATTATTAATAGTAATTAATTCAGACTTTTGACAAATTTCTAAATTATAGAATGACGCTACAGCAAGTTTTCCCGGATAAAGATAACGGGCTGCTAATAAATAAACTAATGCTTGTCGTTTATCAAAAGCAGATTTACCCGTTTTAAAATCTAAAATATGTAAAGTGCTATCGGACTCGATAAATACACAATCCATAGCCGCATATAAACGAAAGCAATAATTAGCTTGTTCAATGACAATTGGTTTGGGAAATCCTTCATCACCAGACGTTAATTGGATTATCCGTTTACCCAATAGTAAAGGTGATTTTTGATATTTTTGTAAAATTTGTAGTACCCGTTGTTTGACTTGAATAGTAAAATTACTTAGTTTAAGTAACTGGGCCACTTTTTCCACACCATCGGACTGAGTTAACCAATGTAGATGATGATGAAACTCATACACACCTTTTTGGGCAAGTATGCCAATGTGTTGAGGTGGAGTAGCTTTTGCTAATAAAGCTTTAACTTCTGGTTCATGTTGTCTAGCTTTAATAAATCCTCTTCTCATTTGGCAATGCCAATGTTCTTGCCCTCTAGCGGGGGCAACTAAAGACCAAAGGTGGTAACTGGCAAAGGGTCTATCGGGGGTTGACATTGCTCAGGTAGAGTGAGAGAAATTACCTTGGGGATACTTGCGGCACAGTGGCTGTTCCACAGGCTTTGCAGGATGCTTCCTAATAGTAATGATGATGCACGGGAGAGAGTGGCAAAATGAGTAATCCTAGCAATTCAGGTAAGATAAAATTTGGTACTGATGGATGGCGAGGTATTATTGCAGATGATTTTACTTTTCCCAATGTGCGGAAAGTAACCAGGGCAATAGCTAGCTATCTGGAAACTGCCTATAGCAAGGACAGACCAGTTTTAATAGCCTACGATACACGGTTTTTAGCTGACGAGTTTGCCCGTACATCTGCCGCAGTGCTGGCAGATTTGGGTTGGAATGTGAAAATTACTGATCGAGATTGTCCCACACCAGTAATTGCCTACAATGCGCGTCACCTCAATTCCGCAGGGGTGTTGATGTTTACTGCTAGTCATAATCCTGCACCCTATTGTGGGATTAAATATATTCCAGACTATGCTGGGCCTGCTACTCCAGAAATTACTGATACTATTGTGGCAAATATAGAAACTGCATCCGATGAGTTGCCCGGAAGTAACCCATCAGGTACTATTTCTATTTTTGATCCTAAGCCAGATTATTTGCATTTCATCTACACCTTGCTGGATGTGGAAAAAATTAAAAGTGCGAATTTAAAGGTTAAGTACGATGCTCTCTATTCTACCTCTCGTGGCTATTTAGATGAGGTGTTGGAACATTGCGGTACTCAGTTAGAAAGTTTCCATATTTGGAGGGATGTACTTTTTGGCGGTGGTATGCCTGAACCTAAAGGGGAACAGTTAGTTGAGTTGGTGGAAGCTGTTAAGACTGATAAGGCTGATTTGGGTTTGGCAACTGATGGCGATAGTGATCGCTTTGGTATTGTTGATGAACAAGGTAATGTTCTTACTCCCAATACAGTGCTGTTAGTTTTAGCACGGCATTTAATAAAAAACAAGGGTAAAACTGGCGCAATTGTTCGCACGGTGGCGACTACTCATTTGTTAGATAATTTTGCGGCTAAATATGGTTTGCAAATTTATGAAACTGCTGTTGGTTTTAAATACATTGGTGAAAAAATGCGGGAAACCGCTGTTTTGATTGGTGGTGAGGAATCTGGTGGTTTAAGTATTATTGGCCATATTCCTGAAAAGGATGGTGTTCTAGCCGATATGCTGGTGGCTGAGGCGATCGCTTATGAAGGTAAGCCTTTGAGTCAGTTGGTGCAGGAAGTGATCGCAGAAGCTGATGGTCCTTTGTATAACAACCGCTTGGATTTACACCTTACTGAGTCTCACAAAAATGCTGTGATTGATTCCTACACTAAAAATCCTGCTTCCGAAGTAGCAGGAATTAAGGTGAAGGAAGTGGGACGTAAGGATGGCATTAAGCTCTATTTGGAAGAGGGTAGTTGGGTGTTGCTGCGTCCTTCTGGTACAGAACCTTTGGTGAGGGTGTACATGGAAACTAATTCACCGGAAAAACTTAGCCAGATTGCAGCGACCATGGAAGCTGAAATTGCTAAGTTAGCATAAGCATAATAGGTGACAGGTGACAGTGAAGAAGGGAAAGAATTAAGAATTAAAAATTATTGATCCTGACTCCTGACTCCTGACTCCTAAATTTTTATATATAAATTATGAAAAGTTTTGTGCATTTAGTGATAGCGGTAATTATAGCTGTTTGGGTGATGGTGATCGCGCTGATTTCAGTACAGAATGCTACACCTGTATCTTTACGGTTTTTGGGGTTGCAATCAATACAAATCCCTTTTGGGTTGGTGTTGGCATTTGTTGTGGCTGGAGGTTTGCTTGGTATGGCAATTTTGCAGCCTCTTTGGGGTTTGGGTGAGTTGAAATCTAGAGTTGATGAGGAAGCGGATTTTTTTATTGATGATGAGGATTTTTAGGGTGTGTTTCATGCAAAGACGCAAAGAGGAAGAAGAGAGATTTTTTGTTAGTCGGTTAAAACCGACTTTTGCTTTTAGACAATCTACCTCTTCAAAAACTTCTGCCGCATCTTCACCACAAAACTATTAACCTCTGGTATTCTCATCATCCCCGCAATAACCGCAAATACAAAAATTCCCACCGCACCAGAAAGACACAAATCAACTATTAAAATTACTAAACCCTTATTCCCGAAAAGCTGCTCACAAGCAACCAAAGTCCCATAACTAGCCACTCCAGCCACCACACTACCAGCAGTTAAACCCAGAATTGGTAAACTCCATTCCCACAAAGGTAAACCGTTCAATTTCCGATTTAACAACCACAACAACATTAAGATTGAACTGCAATTTACACTAACTGTAGCTAACACCAAACCAGGCGCACCAAAGGGTTTAACTAAAATAAAATCTAACCCAGCATTGAGTAAAATATTAAAAGTGCTAATTCTAAAAGGTGTTTGTCCATCACCTAAAGCATAAAATACCCTTACCAAAACATCACGACATAAATAGACAAACATCCCAATTCCATAAGCAATTAATAAAGAAGAAACTAGCTCAGTAGCTTCTTGTTTAAATGCACCACGTTGATAAATTAACTGCACAATAGGCTCAGATAAAGCTATCATGAATGCCCCCAAAGGTAGCATAGTAACAGAAGTTAATAAAAGTCCTTGACGAATACGTAATTTTAAATCAGGCCAGTTTTCTGGCTCTGCTAGTTTGGCAAATATAGGTAATAAAGGCAGTAAAATAATATTAGAAATAATTCCTAACGGAGTTTGTACTAATAAATTAGCATAGTTAAAACCTGCTGCTGCACCTTTAATTGGACTAGCAAAATATAAATCTGTAGCCACATTAATCGGCATCATTCCGGAAGAAACTGTTGCCGGAGTCATGATTTTAATTACTTCTTGAACAGCAGGAGATTGAAAATCAAATTTCAGTTTTAATGAACCTAAACCTAACCGCCACTGTACAATTAATTGTACTCCCCATTGCAGAATTGCACCAGCTAAAGTTCCCCAAGCTAATATCATGCCACCGATTAAAGCGTATTCTGGGTTGATAATATCTTTGCCATATTGCAAAGCTAAAATCCCAATACCTGCAATTACGGTAGTGCTGGATAATAAAGGACTAATTGAAAGTAGCCAATATTGATTTGCTGCGTTGAGAGTGCCGAAAGCAATGCCGATTAAACCGGAGAATAAGGCCATGGGAGCCATTATTTGCAGTTGACGAATGGCGATCGCTCTCGTGGTACGCTCTAAACCATAACCAACTATATCAATAATTGGTTCTGCCAAAAAAATCTGAGCGACTGTCACCACCAACAGCAAACCACTGACTAGAGTTGTGACAGTTTCCACTAAGGGTGCAGCTTCCTCCCTCTTACGCTTGGCTAAAACACTAACAATAGCACTGTGTAGGGGACCATTGACACCACCTAATAAAATTAACAGAAAACCAGGGATAATGTAGGCATAACTATATGCAGTAGCAGCAGCACCAACACCAAAAGCAGCTGCGATCGCTTGTTGTCTAATTAAACCAAATACTTTACTAAGTAACGTTGCTGCGGCAACAATACCAGCAATACCGGCGAAAGAATGAGATGGTTTTTCTTCTTCTTGTGTCACGAATAATACCCAACAGATGATAAGGCAGAAAGTAGAAAATCTTATGAAAGAAGGTGATTCAATGAATGTAAATTATCGCAGAAAATTTTCAATATTGCCTATAAATATAGTTCTAGTTGGGTTATTATTCGCTGGTCAGCATTTTGTTCTATTCCCAGCTTGGGGTAGCGAATTAGCAGGTATCCATGATGTTTCTCAAGTCGAACAACAGCTACGGTTAGAAAAGTTGCTCAGATTAATAAACCAGCGATTGCTGATTGCCCATGATGTTGCTCGCTGGAAGTGGAATAAAAAACAGGCTATAGAAGATAAACGACGAGAACAAGAATTAGTCACCAAATTGAGTCAACAAGCAACTAAATATGGTCTAGAAGCCGATACTTTAACTAACTTTTTTCAAGCGCAAATTACAGCCAGCAAGTTAATTCAAACAGCAGATTTTCAACAGTGGCAGCAGCAAGGGATTAAATCTTTCAAAGATGTACCGAATTTAAACCAAAGCATCAGGCCATCATTGGATCAATTAAACACAGAATTTTTATCTGTATTAGCCAAACTTCAACCTGTTCTTAGCTGTCCAGCAATTAAAAAAATCATTAAGTCACGTGCAGAAATAATTATTCGTGGGAATGGCATTAATCAGAATGTACAGCATTTAACTATTGTACCGCTATTAGATGTTAAAACTACCCCGTGTCCTTAGTTAGCGACACCCCAAACTATCCCGTGTAGAAACACCAGTTACAGGATTAACACCATCAGCCCTTTCACACAATAGCGACACCTGATAACGGTCAATTAAAGCGTCCGTAAAATCAGCACCAGTGATATCCACATTATAAAAACGGCTACGGGTCAAAGTGGCTTCTGTAAAAATAGCATTCTTCATATTAGCACCGTCTAGCGTCACGCGATCAACTAAAGCACCTGTTAAATTAGCATCTTTTAAATTTGCCTTGAGTAACACACCTTTAGTTAAAATAGTGTTCGTTAAATTCGCACCTTGAAAATTTGCCCCGCGCATTTCTGCGGCTACAAAATTAACTCCTGTTAAATCAAGATAGGAAAAGTCACGATGTTCTAAAGAAGCGTTGTTATAGTTAATGGTGTTAATTTGAGAAAAAGCAGGTTTAGGATTAATAATTATCCACAACCAAGCTAATATCAAAATGAACACTAAACTTAAAAATCTGGACAAAATTTTTTTCATAAATTTATAGGTAGTCATTGGTCATTTGTTAATGTTTAAACTAATGACTAATGACCAATGACTATTTCCAATCTTTACCAATGCGAATTGTCAGGTCAGAACCTAAATCTCCATTTGCAGAAACTTCAATTTGACCCAAGCCTAAAACTCCTTGCAGTTCCACTCCTGGTTGTGGGTTTCCTTTCTGGACAATTATCTGTGTTTGACGCTGGGTATCAGGCCAATCAGGAACTGTGAAAATATTTGTAAAACCTTTGCCTTTGAGATAGGTAATAACTTTTTCCATTAACTGAGGTTGATTGGAAGCGTTTTGAATCGAAATTCTGAGACGAGATACAGGTCGTAAATCTGATTTTAAACCAGGTACATCTACCCCAACATAATCATTCAATAAGCTTTGTTGTCCAGTGAGATTCAACCAATAACTATCTGGGTCTTTACTGAATTTACTAAATGTACCAGGTAGCATCGTCATTTGGAAATTATCCCGTTCTACATTTACGGAAAAATTTGCCAATGCCATCATTTCTTCCATTTTCAGGTTGGTGTCAAAATACTTTCGCATAATGCGAGTAATTTGAGGCAGCCTGGGTAAAACTGTGGGACTATTTAAACGTTGAACTAAAGCTGTTATTAGTGCTTGCTGTCGCTGTACTCTGGGTATATCACCTACACTCGATTCCCGGAAACGGGCAAATAATTCTGCTTGTTCACCTTTGAGTGTTTGCCAGCCGCTGACTAGATTCATCGACAAACCACGAGCGTTATCTTGATAATTCATCGGTTGGGGTACAAATACATCTACCCCACCTAATTGATCTACTAATTGCCGCAAGCCGCTGGTAGAAATGCGAATATACCGATCTATAGGGGCATTGCTTAAGGTACGACTGACTACCCGTGCAGCCAATACTGGCCCACCTTTGGCGTTAGCTTCCGATACCTTGGTTAATCCCTGTTCTGGGAGGGAAATCATTGTCCCTCTGGGAATTGAAAGCACGCGAATAGATTTATTGCTGGGATCTAGTCGAATCAGCAACATGGTATCACTGCTACCAGCAAAGCTTTCTGGAGAACCGTCAACAGTGCCTTTAACTGGTTCAATTCCCATGACTAAAATATTCATGGGTTTTGATAGTCGGTACTGAGAAAGTTTATTCCATAAATCCCCTGGTATTTTTACCTGGTCTTTGATGGTAGATCCAAAATCATCATCCTTAGCTTGATCTAAATTACTCCATAGCGGAGTCCACAAAGCCAAAGCTGATACTAGTAATCCAGATAAAATGATGCCGACGACAAAGGTTAAGATCCACAATAGCCAGCGAGGCATTGTCAAACCTAAGCGTTCATAGAGTTCATTGGGGATAGCACCCACGGACTCAACGACGTTTAGGGAATTATTTGTTGGGTGTTTTGGTTTAACCGCTTCCCCTGATCCTGGTGTTGGGGTTGGTATGACCTGATTATCCGTTCGTTGAAATTGTTGTGGTCTTCCCTCGTGATCTGAGGCTGGTACTTGCTGAGGTATGACCTGATTATCCGTTCGTTGAAATTGTTTTATCACAATTCTCTCCCCACTCAACCACTCCCTAAAGGTATGTTAGTGCAAGCTGCAAATCTTGCCAGATTTTTAGATTTTTTTTGGGCTATTGCAATTTCCTACTGAGAACTAAGTCATAAATTCAATATATTCGCACACAATACCAAATCTAAAATCTCGAATCCAAAATTGAACGAATGTACACTTGTATTGTTCTGAAGTAGATGTATAGGACAAGATGAGTAGTTCATTGATCCCTGTAATTCTTGCTGGCGGCAAAGGTGAGCGTTTTTGGCCTATGAGTCGCCGAGATAGACCCAAGCAATTTTTAAGTCTTGATGGCAGTTCTAGAAGCCTACTCCAAGGTACCGCTGATCGACTGTTAACATTCGCTGGCGGTTGGGATAACCTGTGGGTCATCACTTCTAGTCAAATAGCTCAAGGAGTAAAAGAACAATTACCCGATCTGCCATCTCAAAATTTGCTGATCGAATTAGAGGGAAGAGACACCGCAGCAGCTGTTGCTTGGGCAAGTTTGGAAATTAAAAAGCGTTATGGAGAAGACGCTGTTATTGGCTTTTTCCCTGCTGATCACTGGATTGCCGATCAAGATGTGTTTGCACATACCTTAAGTGCGGCTACTCAGTTAGCAACTAGCACAGCAGCGATTGTCACTTTGGGGATCAAGCCTGTTTTCCCATCAACTGGTTACGGTTACCTTGAACAAGGTGAAAAGATTGGTTGCTTTAATGAGTTGCCAGCTTATCACGTTAACCGCTTTACTGAAAAGCCCGACCGTGAAACAGCAGAGACTTTTTTACATACAGGATGTTTTAGCTGGAATAGTGGTATGTTCGTTTTTCGCGCTGGGGTGGTTCTGGAGGAACTGCGTACCCATGCCTCTGAAATTATCGAACCTTTAGAACAACATGGACCTGATATTTATCCCCAGTTGCCTAAAAAAAGTATAGATTATGCGTTGATGGAAAAGACAAGTCTAGCATACGTTTTACCAGTGGAATTTGGTTGGGATGATCTAGGCGATTGGAATGCGATCGAACGCTTACTTAAACAAGAACATAATCCTAATGTTGAATTAGCTACCCATGTAGGCCTAGATACCCAAGGGGTGATTGTTTATGCTTCCAATCCCGATGATGTAGTTGTCACTATTGGGCTAGAGGATGTGGTGATTGTGCGCGATCGCAATGTTACCCTGATAGTTAAAAAGGAACGTACTCAGGAAATTAAGCAGATCCTCAAAACCCTGGAAAGTGATCCCCGATTTACTCACCTACTGTAAAAGTTTAGAACCCTTGGTAGAGGCTCAAAAGTTTTGTTATCAATTATAACTAGATTGTCTATTGTATTCTGTGACATTTAGGTTAATCAACAATTTTGAGCCTGTAGTCAAGAGGATCGCTATTAAATTTAATATTTTTTAACTAAAGATATATTTCTTAATCAAAAAGACTCGGTGATGAACCAAGAATCAATTTTTTACCGTAATTTTTAATTTTTAATCCTGAATTCATCTGTCCCTCGAAAATGTTCTTAACCCAAACTGTACCCAGACAACGAGAAATTATTGAAGTAGTCCTCCGCAATGGCTGGGACTATATGCGAAGGCTACTTACTGGTGCTAAAACGGATGAACCCCAACTACCTACACCAGCCGTATTAAAAAATATTTTAGTGGATTTGGGTCCGGTATATGTCAAACTTGGCCAGCTACTTTCCACCCGTCCAGATTTATTAAGTGCTGCTTATATTGAAGAACTGTCAACTCTACAAGATGAAGTACCACCTGTTCTGTGGTCAGAAGTAGAAGTGGTGATCCGCAAAGAGCTAAAACGCCCACTGGAAGAAACTTTTCGGATAGTTAATCATTTCCCTCTAGCTGCGGGATCAATTGCCCAAACACATCGCGCTACTCTAGCAGATGGACGGGAAGTAGCTCTCAAGGTACAAAGACCAGGGATCGATATTACTATTGCCCAGGATATCGCCTTAATTCAAGGTATCGCGGATTTAGTGGCGCGGACTGATTTTGGACAAACTTATGATATAAAAGCTATTGCTGAGGAATTTACTAAAGCTTTAGAAGCAGAATTGGATTTTACAAGAGAAGCTGGATATACAGACCAACTACGACGCAATTTATCCCAGAGTCGTTGGTATGATCCCACACGAATCGTAGTTGCGGAAATTTACTGGCATCTGACTACAGAAAAATTACTGGTAATGGAATGGTTGGATGGTGTTCCGCTGTTAACAGCAGAATTGAGTAGCAAAAATGGTCAAAATGCGATCGCTAAACGCAAAGAAATAACTACCTTACTATTTAGAGTATTTTTTCAGCAACTATATATTGATGGCTTCTTTCATGCTGATCCCCATCCCGGCAACTTATTTTATCTCATAGATGAGCGTGTTGCTCTTTTAGATTGTGGCATGATAGGCAGACTTGATCCCCGTACCCAGCAAATTCTCACCGAAATGTTGTTAGCCATTGTTGATTTAGATGCTCAAAGATGCGCTCAATTAACCTTACAACTCTCAGATTCTGCTCAACCAGTAATTTTATCTCGCTTAGAAAATGATTATGGCCGAATGCTGCGAAAATATTATAATGTCAGCCTGACCGAGATAAATTTCAGTCAAATAATCTATGAAATTTTACAAATTGCCCGCAATAATAAAATTGGCTTACCCAGCAATATGGGTTTATATGCCAAAACTTTAGCAAACTTAGAAGGAGTAGCGCGTACTTTTAACCCAGAAGTTAATTTATTTGATGAAATTAAACCACTAATGACCGACTTATTTACTCGTCAGTTATTAGGAGATAATCCTGTTCGTTCCCTCCTGCGTACCGCCCTAGATATCAAAAATCTATCCTTACAATCTCCCCGCCAAATTGAACTATTATTAGACCGTGTAACCTCAGAAACCTTACAATGGAATCTATCACTAAGGGGTTTAGACGGTGTACGCCTTACAATGGATGATGCAGCTAACAGGCTTGCTTTTAGCATCTTAGTAGGTTCATTGATAATGGGAGCAGCGATTATTTCTAATCGAGCTACAACATCACAATTATCTTATGTTAGCAGTGTCCTCTTTGCTGCTGCTAGTTTGTTAGGCTTATGGTTAATAATTAGTATTTTACGCTCAGGGCGTTTAAGGTGAAATAGTATGTCAATCATCGTAGCAGCAAACCTGAGTAAATACTATCCAGTAGCAATTAAAGAACCTGGTCTTCGTGGGACTCTCACACACTTTTTTCGCCGTATATATCGCAATATTAATGCTGTTCAGGATGTCTCTTTTAATATTGAACCTGGTGAAGTAGTCGGTTTTTTAGGACCCAATGGTGCTGGAAAAACTACTACTTTAAAAATGCTCACAGGGTTAATTCATCCTTCCAGTGGCATAGTCAAAGTTGCTGGATATAATCCCTTTCGTCGTCAAGAAGCATTCTTACAAAAAATCACCCTAATTATGGGGCAGAAACAGCAATTAATTTGGGACTTACCAGCAATAGATTCCTTAAAAATTAACGCTGCCGTTTACAACATTTCTGATAAAGAACTTCATCGGCGAGTTGGTGAATTAACAGAAATGCTATCTCTAGAAAGTAAACTAACCCAACCAGTCAGAAAACTTTCATTAGGTGAAAGAATGAAAGCTGAACTGTTAGCAGCACTTTTACACCATCCCCAAGTTTTATTTTTAGATGAACCAACTTTAGGACTAGACGTAAATGCTCAAGTTGGAGTTCGTGACTTTTTACGAGAATACAATCAACTTTATCAAGCAACAGTATTATTAACAAGCCATTATATGGCAGATATCACAGCTTTATGTCAACGAGTGATATTAATTTTCCAAGGAAAGCTAATGTATGATGGGAGATTAGATGGACTATTAGAAAACTTCGCACCTTACCGAGAAATTTATGTTGAATTATCTCAAGCATTACCAGCAGAACAATTAATGTCCTATGGTGATATTCAACTTTTAGAAGGACGAGCAGTGCGGTTTATAGTCCAGAGAGAAGCACTCACTCACACAGTATCACAAATTTTAGCTGATTTAGACGTGATTGATTTAACAGTAACTGAACCACCAGTAGAAGAAGTAATTGGCAGAGTTTTTAAATCTGGTGTTGTTTAAAAAACAATAGCAAAATAAAAAATATGAAAATTTTTTTCAACAAAGCCCTGACTCTACTAACAGTATATTATAGCTATATGCTGGAATATCGATCAGAACTAATATTATGGGTTTTGTCTGGTTCTTTACCAATTATTCTCATGGGTGTCTGGATAAAAGCCGCAGAAGGAGGAAATTTTGAGTTAACAGCAGTGGATTTTGCACGTTATTTTTTTGCTGTTTTTCTGGTTAGACAACTTACCGTTGTTTGGGTAATTTATGAATTTGAAAAAGAAGTAGTACAAGGTAAACTATCACTCCGACTATTACAACCTATAGACCCAGTATTTCACCATCTGTCCAACCATATTTCTGAAAGATTTGCCAGGATGCCTTTTGTATTTCTATTAATAGGATTATTTTTTCTATTATATCCCCAAGCTTTTTGGGTGCCTAATTTAGTAAATTTAGTGTTTTTTACCTTGTCTGTAGTGCTGGCTTTTGCTTTACGTTTTTTAATTCAGTACACGCTGGCAATGTTAGCATTTTGGACAGAAAGAGCAACAGCTTTAGAAAATGTTTGGTTTTTGTTTTTTCTGTTTTTATCGGGCATGATTGCACCTTTAAAAGTCTTTCCAGAAGCGGTGCGAAACTTAGTAATGTTTACACCATTCCCCTATTTAATTAATTTCCCTGCCAGTATTTTGGTAGGTCTACCAGTAGATTTAACGAGGGGATTTTTATCAATTTTAGGTTGGTTGCTGATATTTATAGGTGCTAATCGTTTATTATGGCGTGCAGGATTAAAGCGGTATTCGGGAATGGGAGCATGAGCAATTCAAAGATTTATTTAAGCTGGTTCATTAATCTTGATTAATATCATTTTGAGTGGAGTTCATATTTTGCATCAATTTCTGCAATTCATTGAGAGTATTTACAGTTAAAACTCCTTTCTGAATATTTTTTAAAAGTTCTAAATCAGAAATTTGTGATATTTCCGGTATCAGTTCTAAACCTTCAGCACCAAATCTAACCTCTAAAGCCAACTCAATCCCTAACAGCCTTTCCTTTATGGGAAGATAATATTTTTCTTCTGCTAATGCCGCATAAGCCCGCATTCGTTTGGGCATTTCTGGTTTATATCGTAATTGTAGCTCGTTGAGTACGAGAAATTCGCCGTACTTCGGGCTGGTGGCTTTAACTAATACATTGCCTTGCTTTCCCGGCTGATCTATTGAAATTCTAAATTGAGAATTTCTCCGGTGAGAATGTCGGGAATTTATGTCACCCATTTTACCCAATTTTCGGGAGCGAGGCTGATTAGTTTTTTGGTGCTGATATCTGCTTTTTTGACGATAAAGGGAATAATATTTATTTCACGCATAGGAGGAGAGAGATTACAAGTTACTTGGTGTAGTTTTAAATTTATCTGCTGAACCAAGAGAATAATCTTCTAATTTAAAATCAGCAAATGGTTTTTTCTCCAATCTATCTCTTAATGCTTCATCTAAAATGAATCCCTCAGCTTGTTTCTTGACTCCAATGATAATAATACTGCGTTGATAGGCGGTTGAATCTAGACTCGCTTGACAATCTTTTCTCTGAAATTGTCCGAAATTTAATAACCGATAACCTTTAACACTAGAAGTTTGACTAAATATCTTTTTTACTAAAAGTTGAATTTGCTTGGAACCCTCTAAAGCGCGACTTTGTTCGGCGGTTTTATCACCTTCACAAGAAGCTGTTCCCACATAGATAATCTCACTAGGATTTTCTATTATTCTCTGTATACCTTCTTGTTCTAAGTTAGATTTTAAAGAGTCGAGGGTAATAGTTTGATCGTTATATTTAATTTGATAGGTGCTGCCTAATTGCCATTTATATTCTACTGATAACACTGCAATATTAAATTCTGCTACTCTCCCTTTAGTATCTTTGCCTTCTTCATAACTTCATAAGGAAAATAATCTACTTTGCCTCTTTTAACTGGCGTTTGTCCATAGTCGGCAGGTAGAACTGTAAATTTAGTATTTCGGTTTGCTAGTGCTACTGTCCACAGCAATAATAAGGAAACTAATAAGCCGGTGAACCAGGCTGAATAATGGTAATTTTAGGTGGTTGTTGTGGCGGTTTAACTGTTCGATTGGTGGTTGTTTGGTGGAGGATTTCTGTGGTTTAACCACCGACTATATTCACTGTTGCTGAGGTACTTCCTATAAGTTGATTTTCCAGTTCTGTCAATTTATCTAATATTTTTCTAGCATTTTCAGGACGTTGATTAATTTCATTTGAAACTTCAATAAAATCTAATAGTAATGGGGAAACATTATTTGCTAGATGTCGCCATTTTAAAATATCCAGGTGAGAATCATATAATTGAGCAGGTTGACATCCTGTTAATAAAAATACAAAGGTGCATCCTAATACAAAAAAATCTGATTGGGGAATGGCTTGACCATGCATTTGTTCTCTGGGACTATAGCCAGATGATGAAATGGATATCATAGCGCCATTATTAGCTACATAAGTTATAGTAATTCCTCTGGTCGTACCAAAATCAATTAATACTAATTGCCCATCTGGGCGAATCATAATATTGGCTGGTTTAATATCTCGATGCACATATTGTTGGTTGTGAACTAAGCCTAAAATTTCTGCTAATTGTTTGAACCAAGCTAAGGCTTGTCCTTCAGAAATGGGGAGGTTTTGTTGTTGTTTTAGCCATTGTTCTAAATTGGGTCCTTCAATTTTTTCTATCACCATGCATTGCAAGGTTAAACCTGCTCTGATTTGATATGGAAAATACCCTTCTGCTTCGGGAATACGAGGATGATGTAATTGTTATAGGACATTTATTTCTTGCTGAAATAGTGAGACAGCTTTGCTATCATTGGCCAATTCTTATTTGATAACTTTGATAATTTTCGGTATGTCTTGTTGATATCTTTCATAGACTTTACTAAACCCAGCTTTATCATTCAATAATGGCAGTACCCGATAACGGCCTAATAATTCCAATTGAGAACCACAACTTTGACAAAAGCGGTTTTCATCGTGGTCGGGGTGTTTAGGTTGAGGACAAATCGGGTTAATATAAAGACTCATAATAGGGACTGGGGACTAGGGACTGGAGAATAGAAAATTACCAATTACCCATTACCAATTTGAGATTATCTCATTTTTGTTCTGCTAAGAATTCGGCTACCGTTTGATTAAATTCTTCTGGTTCGGTTAAAAATGGCCAATGATTACCGGGAACTTTCTTGAGTGTGAGGTTTTTGAGGTTGGTTTTGTAGGGTTGAATTTGCCAATTTTGGCGGTTTACTCCTTTTTCTGGTTGTATAAAGAGGGCAGGAATATCAACTGGGGTGATAAAACCTGGTACTTGCATAACTGCGTCAAAAATGCCGTCACGGGCAGCGATGGTAAATTTGCTACCCCAACTTCCATCAGGTTTTTGTTCAATTCCAGCTTGGAAAACTTGCTGTTGTATGGAACTCCAGTTTTGATATTGACTGAGTTGTCTGATTTTTTGTTCGGCTTCTTCATAAGTGGCAAATGGTCCCATACTTTTCAGGAAAGGTAAAACGCTGTACAAGAGGGGAAATGTTAATTTCAAGAATTTGGGCATTTTCCAAATGAAAATTGGATCTACCAGGGTGATACTCTGTAAGCATTCTGGATTTTGTCTAGCCCAGATGGCTGCTAATTTACCTGTCCAGGAATGACTGACGACATGAGCAGTAGTCCATCCTAGTTTATCCATTAATGTTTCCAGGTCTGCTATCGCACTCTCAAAACTATAATCTCTTTCTGGTTTACTACTCTCTCCATGACCACGCATATCTGGTGCGACTATATGGTAATCTGCCACTAAATAATTTCCCAAGCTAGACCAAACTAAGGCATTGTCAGCCATACCATGTAATAAGAGCAATGGTTTTTCACCTTGGTTCCATTCCAAGTAAGAAATTTCCATATCCTCTATTACTATGCTTTTACGTACAGGTATGCTTTGGTAATTCATAATTGATAATCAGGAACAGAGAATGGTGAAAATTAAAGAAACTGATAACTGATAACTGATTCAAGGATTGTACCCATTAGCACGAAATAATAAGGCAGATGAATGTCAAGATCAAGAAATAACACTCCTTGAGGATATTAAAATTACTATGCCAGAAATACACCAATCAATCGCCCAACATTACCATGAGCGTACTAAATACGACCCTGAGACACTGGCTTCTAAAAGTCAGAGGTTAGACTGGGCTAAACAGCCAGTACCGTTTAAAGAGTACAAAATTGGCTCTGATTATGACCTAAAACCCTATTTGCAACAGCAACCAGAGTCTTTTGCTAATAATCCAGATGCTAAATGGTGGCAAAGACTTTCCCAACTACTATTTCACAGCTACGGACTGACTGCAAAAATGCCTTCTATGGGGAGCGCGGTATATTTGCGATCTGCACCTAGTGCAGGGGGTTTATATCCTGCTGAGGTATATTTGCTTTCTCGTGGTACACCATTGTTACCTGCTGGACTCTACAATTATCAGTGTCGGACTCATTCTCTAATGCAATATTGGGAAAATGATGTTTGGCAAGCTTTACAAGCAGCTTGTTTTTGGCATCCTACTTTAGAAAATACCCAACTGGCTATCATTACTACTGCTGTTTTTTATCGTTCAATATGGCGTTATGAAGATAGGGCTTACCGTCGGATTTTTCTAGATACAGGACATCTTTTAGGTAATATTGAGTTAGCCGGAGCAATTACTGATTATCGCCCCCATTTAATCGGTGGTTTTGTTGATGAAGCCGTCAATGATCTACTTTATATTGATCCTGAACAAGAAGGCGCAACTGTTGTTATAGCTTTGGCAGATTTATTAGATGTTAAACAAAATTTGCCTTTGGGAAAAACTGCATTGCCTTCTACTATTGACACTAATTATCCCTCAATTCCTGATGGTGAACTGCTAAAATATTTTCATTTTCATACCCAAATTCAATCTGGCACAAGCCAGCAGGATTTAACAACCATAAAAACAGAAAACACATTAGAGGACAAATATAATTTCCCTTTTTGTGACAAGCTTTCTACTATTACTACACCAATTGATTGGGGGCAAAATCTTTCAGAGTTAGAAAATACTATCTATAAGCGTCGTTCTACTCGTGCTTACAGTGGAGATAATCTAACTTTCGATGAACTTAAGCTGTTACTTGATTTTACTTACCAACCACAAAATTATATTGACCAAAATTTAGATAATTCTCCCGATTACTTTGACCTGAATTTAATTGAAACATTTATTGCTGTTTCTGGTGTTAAAGGACTTGATTCAGGTTGTTACTACTATGCACCTAAAGCACAGGAATTAAGACAAATTCGCTTTAAGAATTTTCGCCGTGAGTTACACTTCCTTTGTTTGGGACAAGAATTAGGACGGGATGCGGGAGCAGTGATATTTCATACTGCTGATTTGAAAACAGCGATCGCTCAATATGGTGATCGCGTTTACCGTTATTTACATCTGGATGCTGGTCATTTAGGACAAAAGCTTAATTTAGCAGCCATTCGCTTGAATATAGGTGTTAGTGGTATCGGGGGCTTCTTTGACGATCAAGTCAATGATGTTTTAGGTATTCCTGCTGATGAAGCAGTTCTCTATATCAGCACTTTAGGCAGACCACGGTAAGTTATCAGTTATCAGCTAACTAACTGGGCAAAGTCAATTAAACATTTTTGAGAAAGACAGAAATCTCTGTATTGCTTATCTGTTCCCTTTTAAAAGTTCCCTGTTCCCTCCTCTAAATGTGCAATTTATTTTGCACGACTACTTATCAGTTATCAGTTAGAGAAATGATATCCCCTGATTCTTCAAAAAGTCGGGGATCTATATTTTATACTTCTGGTTCAATATCCAAAGAACGTAATTGGGCAATTAAGCGGTCTTTTTTCTGACGTTCCTGTTCAGCCCGTTGGTATTCCTTTTCAGCCCGTTCTTCTCCACTTAAAAACAAATTACCATCTAAATCCCACCAACTTAACCAAGGCAATTCTACATTTTGATATTCACCTTAGCAAATTCCTAATTCAACCCCCAAAGCCGCAACAGGATAATGTCCGTGATCATTGGCTGGTAATAATTCGTACTTACCTTCAATCAGTTATAAACTTCCACACTGGCCTTATTCACTTTGTAAATACCATAAAGAGCAGGATGAATCACCTGTCCATAAATCCACAATTTCCCTTTCCACGGAGTTTTATCTCGTTCTTCATCACCATTACCAGAAACAAATTCTAAAACAATCAATGGGGAAATATACTCTTGCCAAAGTATATAAGAACCATGCATTTGACCATTGATACTAGGCGGCACATTCAGCACATAAAACCAATCTGGTGCTTCTGCACCCGGTTCTGGAGGATCAGTAATACGCCAGTAAATACCACTTTGACCTATACAATATTGTCCATCAGGGTGGATTTTTTGTAAAATACGCTTAATGGATTCTGTTAGCAAAATGCTTTGAGGATACTCCTAAGAATTTTTCACAAAAGTACCATCAGACTCTGGAAGTTGAGTATGATCTGGAAGAGTAATTCCATATGTAGAAATATTTGTGGTAGAGGTCATATACCCCCCGCGCTCGTAGTGTTTTTTTCAGTGTAGCAATAAAGTCAGCATTCAGCACTAAACCTCTGGTTGTAAATCTACACTATAGATTTTCTGGGAGCATCGAGTTTTGGCAGAAAGACTCAAATAGCAAACAAACCATTGAGATAAGCACAAGGAAGGGAAAGGATTTGGTAGACACTTTCAACATTCCACTGTGCGCCAGAAATTTT
>ERZ1034419.31-NODE-31-length-35896-cov-38.105410_pt1 | contig 35896 bp, 32 predicted proteins | sample MGYA00520531_ERZ1034419 | MGnify/ENA primary metagenome ERZ1034419 (study PRJEB33736, sample SAMEA104288485) | Azolla nilotica | place: Sudan | collected 1982 | study: EMG produced TPA metagenomics assembly of the PRJEB19522 data set (Is there foul play in the leaf... | reverse complement strand
CAATGGAATTACACCCCTTAACCAGAGTTACAGGTTATTTAATCCACTATCCTTAACATCGGCAATTTTATTTAGTTACCCATTGCGGGACAGGACAGCTAGCAGATCTATATCTGAGACTACTACCATAAAATTTTAACAACTTTGAAAAAATGGTTTCTTGAAATCTTTTGTCCAAGCGACTGACATTTCGGATCATTTTTTAGTTGGAACACTCTTAGAGTAAGTCACAAAATAAATAGGCCTGTTGCAGAATTAATTTTAGGTTATATTGGGGGTTGTCTTTGTTTTAGCAAAAAGTTAGAGGTACAGAGTTATGTTTGAATTAGCGATCACAAAGAACACCAAAAATAAATAAAATCTAAAACTCTCTATAATACCACATAAAAAATTGTGCAAGAGGTCTAATGATCCTGTCTTGTCATGCTGAGTGTAGCGTTCCCGAAGCGTGGCGTAAGCCATAGCAAAAATAAGCATCTCGGAGATTCTTCACTATCTCTTTCAGAGACGCTCCATGAACGTTCAGACTGACATTGGGCATTTCTTTTTGTGGAGTTCTCTTATTGAATTTTCCAGAGTTTCGGGACTGACAATTTTAGACTGGTTATTAACTATAATCAAGTTGAAAATCAGGTAACAGAAAGTATGAAATGCACTATTTGTAATAGTGAAGGTGTACATATCCGCAACGTTAATAGGACCTATGGAAACGGGGAATAACTGCTGGTAATTGAAAATGTACATATTATTTAGCTGTCCTCATTGGGGTGAAAGTTACATTACAGGAGAAAAACTGCAAAAAATTGAACAAATTAAGCTCAATTGCAAGATTTTTGCAGTTCCACGTTTTGTAGATGTTGTTAGTTTGAATGAGGATAATTCAGCTATTGCTCTATAAATTATCGAAGTTGAGGCAAGTTTTTTGCCTGCGAAATTTAAAGAAGCGTTAGTTAATTAATATTAACTCTTTAAATGCTGATTCAGGCAATCTAGGAAATCAAAAACTTAAGATACTATATGCGCGCATATAAAAGCTAAAACTATAATTGTATAGTAGTGTAACCTCTGCCATTTGTCAACTACCTCAGTCATAAATTTCTGAATTTAAGATTGAGGAATCCGACGTAAGAATTAATAGAATTAACAAATGTGTTTCCTAGTCCTGAAAAGGATTACATTTAATTAAATAAGGTTAAAAACAAATTACTGATTATGGCTACTGAACTTGTGGAAGAACTCGGTCAAGCGGTGGAAATGCGTCGCAATTTTGCAATTATTTCTCATCCTGATGCTGGTAAAACTACGTTAACAGAAAAATTATTATTATACGGAGGCGCTATCCACGAAGCGGGGGCGGTCAAAGCCAGAAGAGACCAGCGCAAGGTAACTTCTGACTGGATGTTAATGGAACAACAACGGGGTATTTCTATTACTTCTACAGTGTTGCAATTTGTCTATCGTAATTCTCAAATTAATTTACTTGATACCCCTGGACACCAAGATTTTAGTGAAGATACCTATCGCACTTTAGCAGCTGCCGATAACGCGGTGATGTTAATTGATGCTGCTAAGGGGTTGGAACCCCAAACCCGGAAACTGTTTGAAGTGTGTAAGCTGAGGGGTATTCCTATTTTCACATTTGTGAATAAACTGGACCGTCCGGGGAGAGAACCTCTGGATCTATTGGATGAAATTGAGCAAGAATTGCGGTTACAAACTTACCCAGTGAATTGGCCTATAGGGATGGGTGATCGCTTCAAAGGTGTATTTGATCGCCACCAGCAGCAAATTCATTTATTTGAACGCAGCGCCCACGGTAGCCGAGAAGCCCGCGATACAATCATTAATTTAGTTGAAGGCAGAATTGAAGAACTACTAGAAGAAGACCTTTATCACCAACTCAAAGATGAGTTAGAGCTATTAGAAGGAGCAGGAGGGGAACTCGATTTAGAATTAGTGCATCAAGGAACAATGACACCTGTGTTTTTTGGTAGCGCCATGACTAACTTTGGGGTGGAATTATTCCTCAAATATTTCCTTGACTATGCCCTCAAACCAGGTACACATAACAGTAGCGTCGGAGAAATTCCTCCTACCTACCCGGAATTTTCAGGATTTGTCTTCAAACTCCAAGCCAACATGGACCCGAAACATAGAGATAGAGTAGCTTTTGTCCGAGTCTGTACAGGTAAGTTTGAAAAGGATATGACAGTTAATCATGCCCGCACAGGCAAGGTTGTCCGTCTGTCTCGACCACAAAAACTCTTTGCCCAAGAGAGAGAATCAATTGATGTGGCTTATCCTGGTGACGTGATAGGATTGAATAATCCCGGCGTTTTTGCGATTGGCGACACAATTTATACAGGTAAAAAACTGGAATATGAGGGAATTCCGTACTTCTCACCAGAGCTTTTTGCTACTCTCAGAAATCCCAACCCCTCGAAATTCAAGCAATTTCAAAAAGGTGTTTCTGAATTACGGGAAGAGGGTGCTGTACAAATTATGTACTCAAATGATGAAGCCAAGCGCGATCCAATTTTAGCAGCGGTTGGTCAGTTGCAATTTGAGGTGGTGCAGTTCCGTCTACAAAATGAGTATGGTGTGGAAACCATATTAGATTTATTGCCCTATAGTGTTGCTAGATGGGTTGAAAGCGGTTGGGAAACTTTGAATCAGGTGGGACGTTTATTCAACACCACTACTGTAAAAGACAGTATGGGAAGACCTGTATTGCTATTCCGTAATGAATGGAATTGTCAACAGTTGGAGGGAGACCATCCAGAGTTGAAATTAAGTGCGATCGCCCCTGTATTTTCCAGTCAAAAACCGGATACATAATAATTCGTAATTTGTAATTAATTACTGCTTCCTTCTGCCTCCTCCTCCTGACTCCTGCCTCCTCCTGAATAAATTCAGGGACTCGCATCTATTTGTTGAATTTTGAGTTTTCAATTTTCATTTTTGAACTATATCGCGTGTATTACTTAGCAGAAATTGGAGTACCACAAGTTCTATGCTTTAATATCAACAACCTTCTTTAGAGGCTGGTTTAGCTGCTCTCAAGCAGGGAAATTACTAGGCCGTAATTACTCAACTTGTACCTATTGCCAACAGCAAAAATGAGAGCAATGCTTGTTTGCAAGCTCAAGTTAGGACTGTTATAGCTTATACGCGCATATACGAAATTGGTAAAGCGATTACCCTTTTTGATTATCTGATTAAAAGCAGTAATCCGCAACTTCAAGAATGGGCAGAATGCGCTCTTGAACACTTGAATAAAGTGCAAAAACGCCACAAAAAAACCAGGCAACTCGAAAATGGATTTGTGGCTATGGATTTGTGGCTTTTTATAATTCCTTAGATACTCCTTTAGTTTCTACCACAACGCCACAACAAAAAGAAGGTATCCCAGAAAAAAATACTCCTCATCCTGATATTGATATCCCAAATACTACAGCCACTGAACTAGTTAGCATTTATTGGCGACACGCTAGACGCGCTAAGGTATTGCAACCTCTCCGTAAATATAACTCCATGCCATCCCAGCTGCTGGCGCTGGGAACATTCATAGCCATTTTTTGGGTATTGTGGGGATTAATCAGTTTGCCAATGGCTTTGACACCCAAATTTTAGAAAAACTGCCTTATGTAAATCCATTCCCACTTTTATATACCAATCCTGCTTCATTAATATTATTCCTAATATTGGTTTTACTCTGATTGTCTCCTTGCTTGCTAGATTAGCTATTGGCAAAATTTCATGGACAACAACCGCTATCTAAAGAAATCTTGTACAGCCACAGCCGTAAAGGACTCCGGGTGACACAACGTGCTTGTAAATTAAGATATTGGACTGTTCCCAGACTCCAGATTTTACCAATGCCAGCACCAATTATGTTGACCTATGGTAATTTACCCTGTACAGCCCGGATTATCGTTAGTCAAGGATTGTTAGAAAAACTAAGTGATGATGAAATAGCCACTATCTACGCTTTGGCTTTAGGGCAAATTGGCCCCTGGGATTTTCTGGTAATGTTTTTGGCTTTGCTGGTGACCTTGCCAGGTTATAAACTATATCAGCAAGCATCAACTTGGGGAAACAAGAGTGACAAGCAAATTTGGCGCTGGACTGCTACACCTTTGAGTAGTCTGATTTATGGAATTTGGTGTTTGCTGGCTGGTTGACTTTGCTTAATTCCCGGTTTCGGCTTGACTCTAGCGATCACTACGCAGCTGAAATTACAGGACATCCCAATGGGTTAATTCGTGCCTTACTCAAAATTGCTATTGGTATTGCTGATCATATCAAAAAACAAGAACACACGAGTTGGCAATTGGAAAGTTTAAATATTGTCGCCCCAGTTAGCCACCGACAAATCTGTGTTTGGGAAGCATTGCAGGACATCTGCCCTGGGAATCATTCTTAATGTGGGAAAACTCCAATCCTTATCGGCAATGGTTTACTGTTAAAAATAGCCATCCATTAATGGGCGATCGCATCCAACGCATAAGTCAAATAGCCCATCATTGGCATATAGAAACTGAACTACATCTAGCCATTCCAGAATCCTTCCCCGTTAAACCTCAGTCCTTCCTATTACAAATCGCCCCTTGGTTGGGAATACCCCTGGGGTTTGTATTAGCAGGTATGTTTTGGCTAATATGGCAAACAGCATACACATTTCATTTACTCAACCTGAAATGGATCTATGATGATTGGTCTTTCATGACAGGGTTTCTGACGCTCGGCTTTAGTATAGGTATAGTGATGCGGATTAATGCCTTCTTTCCCGAAATCAAACCTCTCGCCTTACAAGCTGATGACCAACTGCCTCAGCTATTAACCAACCCCTTTGTTTTACCAGTAGCTTTGTTTTACCAGTAGATAGCATCAGTGTCCGCTTTGTTGGTAAACTATTAGGCCGTCGTGGAATTAGCAACTGTCTATCCCAAGACCTGATCCTACAGTCCAGCACAGGTTTAGTGAAACTACACCATCTTCCATTGTGGGGACTCTCAGTTACTCCCCAAGAATTAATTAGTCGGCAAATTATCGTCACAGGTTGGTTACGACGACGAGCAACACCTTGGATAGATATCCAAACCCTAGAAACTCAAAATGGCAAAACCATTAACAGCCCTCATCCTATTTGGTTTACTGTTTTAGCAGTCATTGCCCAAGCCTGCGGAGCATATATTATGCTCACCGCCCAATCTGTTGGGGGTTAATACTAAAATTCTCGCCTGACTAGACGAAATGTAAACAAAAGTTGCAGATTTCTTTTCCAAATGTTACATTTATTCATGAAATCTATAGAACCCAAAGTAATTCAGCCCTCCAACCTGGTGATTGATCTGGCTGCTAATACTCACCTATCCGCATTAGCTCCTCCCAACAGAGCAGCAAATAAACCAGCCAGTGGCTGGTTTTTGTTTCAAATTTTTAACCTTTTGCAAAAATTGTATTTTATGCTACGATGCATTAATACTATTGGCAAAAATGTAGGTGCTGAACTAGTTACGTAGAAAATACCGTGATAAGGTTAAGAGATGGTATTTAATTCTGCGAATAAGAGCTAGGAAAAAATCATTTACTGTGGCGGACGGTGGGCTATTAAATTTACAATTCTTAGAATTAAGGTGGTATTAGCCGGGCGTATTGGCGCTTTTGTCCTAAATAAGCTTGATCCCAACAAAAAACTGTATTGTATAGGTTGATAGTTTGGATTAAAAAAATTGGTTTACGGCGATTTTAATTAATAGCATCTATTGAAAAGCCAAAGCCAAGTGATTGTTTTTGTCTTGTCATGTTCATTTCAACTCTGGAGGTATAGTTCATGTCCGTTCGCCTGTATATAGGTAATTTGCCCAAAGAAGAAATAGATCGTCAAGAGTTGCAAGCATTGTTTGCGGCTGAAGGCGATGCTGTTACCACTAAACTAATTAAAGACCGCAAAACAGGCAAATGTCGCGGTTTCGGTTTTCTAACGGTGAACAATGACGAACAAGCAGACCAAATTATTGAAAAGTATAATGGTCAATTGTTCAAAGACACAGCCATCAAGCTAGAAAAAGCATTACCTCGGACAAAAGGTGAAGAAGGTGAGGAGCAAGCACCCAAGCCTGTTAGTCAAGCTAGTAGCGCCCCCGCACCTAGCATCAACAAAGAAAACCGTCGTGACAAAGGCGCTAAGAAATCTCGCCGTGGTGGTGGTGGAAACCGTGAAACAACTACCACAGTAGATTCAGACGCAATTCGTCCCGATCCACGTTGGGCTGCTGATTTAGAAAAGCTGAAGCAGATGTTAGCCGCACAAGCGACTAACTAATCCTATAGGGTTGGAAACAGTAACTTGACAACTATTCATCTCTTGGCAAATGTCGTCAGAAAAGCTGTTAGTAGTAAGCAAGCCCCATAAATTGAGGGGAAAGAGAGTTAAAAGTTAAAAATTAAAAATCACAAATGCTGATTTTTAATTTTTAATTATTCTCGTGTTGCTAAAGCTACTAAACTCATCTGAGTAAGTCAGATTCCCCTGTTAATCAAAGACTAAAATTACCAGACCCGTAACGGGACTGTTATTTGTGCAAATCACCACCAATAAAACAGGACATGAGCAGTGCGAATACCCGATTCTGGCTATTCGCACTGCTCAATTTTTTCTGGAGAGATGGGGAAGTGGGGGCTTACAGGGGTAGGTTTTTAATATTATCTGTGAAGGCAAGACAAGGAAGATTTTCTAAGCAAAATGGTCTTTTGATGGTCTGTTCTTGTTACCAAACGTACATAATTTGTATTGTTTTCCTCCCTTGTCACCTTGTCTGCCTTGTCCACTAAGTCTTCCCCTCAGGAGCAAGTCAAAAACCTACCCTTGTGAGGGTGGGGTGATAGGGAGAATTATGTATTACCTCCTAAACTCTGAAATATTGAGATATATGTAAATTTTTTAATAAAAAGTATCTTATTTAACAAAAAAAAATAATTTTTAATAGTAAAAGTAAATGCAATTCTAAAAAAAGTAATTTCCTCAAGGAATTTCTGTAATTATGGAAATACCGTAACAATTAATTACTTATTAATTTAAGTAGTTAAATATTAGTCATTGGACCAACTAGATAGTTTAAATTGCTGAGTTAGTATAATTAAATATTGGTTTTTTATTGCTGTAATATAAATACAGTAATCATTTTTCGATGACTAATTAAGGCTCTATTTATAATGGATAAAATTTAAATATTCCATAAAACAATAGATGGAATCTATCAAAATAAAATGATTAGAGATTAATATACAAAAATTAGACATAATAAAATTAAATATAAATCCTGAAATAAACTATATAATTTGGTAGTACACAAATATTTCTTATGACATAATTAAATTTACATGAAATTTAATAAAAGTCTCTAAATCATTCAGGTAAGCGTGAGTAACGCCAACTTGAAACCGCATACTACCTTGTGAGAATCAGCAACACACAACTTATGAACTCTACCACTAACAAACGCATTGCCTTGATTTCAGTCCATGGTGATCCGGCGATTGAAATTGGGAAAGAGGAGGCTGGAGGACAAAATGTTTATGTTCGCCAAGTGGGTGAAGCACTATCCCAGCTAGGATGGCAAGTTGATATGTTTAGCCGCAAAGTGAGTGTTGACCAAGAAGATATCGTTAAACATAATTCTCGTTGTCGAACCATTCGTTTAACAGCCGGACCAGTTGAATTCGTACCACGAGATAACGGTTTTAAATACTTGCCAGAATTTTTGGAACAGTTATTGGAATTTCAAAAACAAACCGGCATTAAATATGAGTTGGTTCATACTAACTACTGGCTATCTAGTTGGGTTGGGTTGCAGCTGAAACAAATCCAGGGAAGTAAACAGGTTCACACATATCATTCCTTAGGAATAGTCAAATACAACACGATAGAAAATATTCCTATGGTTGCTAGTCAACGTCTGGCAGTGGAAAAAGAAGTATTGGAAACAGCGGAAAGAATTGTGGCGACAAGTCCGCAAGAAAAACAACACATGAGAACTCTGGTTTCTCATCAAGGAAACATTGATATTATTCCTTGTGGTACAGATATTCGCCATTTTGGTTCAGTGGATAGACAAGCAGCTAGAGAAGCATTGGGAATTGATCCACAAGCCAAAGTTGTTTTATATGTAGGGCGTTTTGACCCACGCAAAGGGATAGAAACCTTGGTGCGTGCTGTGCGTGAGTCTAAGTTTTATGGTGATAAAGACTTGAAACTGATTATTGGTGGTGGAAGTACACCAGGTAACAGTGATGGTAGAGAACGTGATCGCATAGAGGGAATTGTTAACGAATTGGGAATGAGTGAATTTACTTCCTTTCCTGGTCGTCTCAGTCGAGAAGTCTTACCAAGTTATTACGGTGCGGCTGATGTTTGTTTGGTTCCCAGTCACTATGAACCCTTTGGACTGGTGGCTGTGGAAGCAATGGCCAGTGGAACACCAGTTATAGCTAGTGATGTTGGTGGTCTTCAGTTTACCGTTGTTAATGAAAACACTGGCTTATTAGTACCGCCGCAAGATGTAGCAGCCTTTAGTAACGCCATTGACCGTATTCTTGCTAATTCCCAATGGCGTGCAAAACTAGGTCAATCGGGTAATAGACGGGTAATGAGTAAGTTTAGCTGGGACGGTGTAGCTAGTCAGTTAGACGCGCTATACACCCAACTACTCCAACCAGTTAAAGAAAAAGAACCTGCTTTAGTTAGTAATTGATCTTTTCTGGAGAAAATAAAATAATTTATTTGGGTAAAGAGTGAGGATTTTTTCTTGTCTTTTTACCCTTTTATATTTTTATATTGCTTCACTTTTATGAAACTAACCGCAAACTACGCAAAATATACAAAGGAAGAGAAAAACAAAAGTTTTGTACAAATACATGAAAACTTCTGTAACTGCTAGATGAGTAAATTATTAGGATCTATACCTTGCAATCGCAAATATTCGATCAATTTTTCTTTTTCTTGACATTCTTTTTCAATTTGTTCTACAGCCCAAAGTGATAAATGACCATCTTGATTCCACCATCTTAACCAATAACCTGTTCTCCCTTCTTTTGTACCTTGCCAGGTTCCTAAAAATCAGCCCATACTATCAAGCCAATGATAACCGTTTTCATCTGGCTGTTTTAACTGAATACTGATATCGCTAGTTTTCTAATTGAAAAAACTCTAATATACCATCTTCAGGATCAAAAATTACATAAACAGTAACTTTTAATATTTGCTCATGAAAAAACATTTTCCGGGAGGATAAGTCCGTTTAAAAGAATATTCTCCACCATCGGTATGAGATAAAAATTCCATTACTACTGCGGGAATATCACCTTCTAAATTTGGTGTATAGCTTCTGCGTTCTGGTTAAAGAGATTTAACCGATGGTACGTATAACCAGTCAGATACTTTAAGAATAATTTGTTCATTAACTGTGGCACAAAGGGCAAAGTTAGAAACTATTAATATTTGCAGCTGAATAAAACCGGCAATTTATAAAATTTCCCGTAATGCACCTGCTAAAATAGGTTGTCCTGTATTTTGCACTGGTTCATCCTCTAACTGAAAATCATCGGGTAATGCTTCCCAAGAGATAACCAGTTCTGTGTTTTTTTTGGTTCACTAAGTTGGGTAGTCATTTAGATCACCTCTGATAGATACATTTTTATTTTAGTTCTATTTTAGTTATTTATATATAACTTGCCAATTTTATTCGTGTATCAGAAGATGAAAACTTAGTACAAACTCATTATATTTAACCAAAGAATGAGTAATAATAGTGGTATTTCGTTAGCTGGAACCAAACTACTGGCTAAATTGATGATCTACGTTCTATAGCATCTAAAATTTCTTGAATTGTAAAGTGAAGATAGTAAAAAATAGGTGTACCATTAATATCTATAGTCTAATATTTGCGCAAAAGCATTAAGTTTCTATTTGTTGGACGATAAGAAAGCCTTGGGCAATGACGACGATTATCGATATTGACAAATTTGTTTTGGTGATTAAAACTTCCTACTTTAATAGGAGTATTTTCTTCGTCAGATGTGATTCTCCACTTAATTTTAGGCTTTAATTTTCGATTGGAGTCTCTTTCACCTAAATCATAAAATAGATCTTCATAAGAATACTCAATTGGATAATTATTTATATTTTTATAATCCAGTTTAATAATTAAATATGGATAAGAAATTTGTATATTATCGTAGTTCTCTTTAAGAGAAGTAGTTTACTTTAAGAATATTTATGACATAATCTTTTGCTTCTTTAAGAAGAGAATTTTCTGCAATTTCTTTTTGCTCTTGACTTTTAAATGCAATGAAATGTAACTGGTTCTGATCTTGATATTCATTAAAAATCTATTAATGATTTTTTATCTCTACTAAAAATGCTATTCCATAAAAAGAACATTAATTTATTTTAGATATCTATAGAAGTGACTGGTACTTTGATGAAGTAATATCCTATTTGATCATCTTCAACTCCTCTAACTGAATCATAATGATCCTTAATGAGAATATTAATCTGTTTAACTAACTTGTGCCAATTATCAACATCGAATTCTGAATAGTTTGTAGTTTCAGGTTTACTTTCATCCCAATCTACAAATTCCCATTCCCAACGGCGTTTAAATGCACTATCCATAAAGTAAATAGAATTATCAGAGGTATTTATCGTTCCAACAATTGATAGATTAGGAGGGATTTTAATTGAGCGATATTCAATATTCATATTTAAGCAATCAACTCCACTTTTCAAAGTGGATAGATTTTTTCTCTCTGATTCACCTGGAAATTTGTATTCAAAACTATTACCTGCTAATTCTATTTCTTTAACACCTAATAATTTAAGTATACTTAATAATTCAATCTCTGTAATATTAATGAAATAAGATGACCATTCATTATCTTGTCTATCTAACAGTTGAAAAATAGTTCCAAAGATAGCTGAAGAATTACCTCGATTAATCTCATATATAACTAAAATAACCTTGTGATCTTCATTACAAGCATCTTTATGAGCCTGTTTAATTCTTTCCTTTTTCTGTCCTTCTTCTAACTCTTTAAAGTCTATATTTTTGATTATATCTTGATATTTTTCGATTCTCTTTTGATAAGATTTAGTAGGAGCTATCAAAAAATGACCTTCACAAAACTTATATCTAAAATCTTTACCTTTTGTTATTGGCACAAGTTTACCCATAAAATCACCATAAGTATATTCTGGGTGAAAAACTGTTCCGACAACATTTTCTAAACCTTCTATTCCTAAACTTGGAATAATTTCATGTTCGATTTTATGGATTTTGCCAGTTCCTGGACTTCCAAAGATAATTTTTCGAATTGGTCTTTGTATTTTTAGCTTAGAGTTATTATCTTGAATGTGATTTGAACTTATTTTCCCGATTGTGATTCTGTTATCTATACAAAAGGGAAATGTATCTACAAATATCAAGTTAACTTTGCAAATTTACATCTTGCACCAATCCAAAAAAATCTTCTAAAGACTACTAACGAAAGCTTTGAGTCTAGTTGAGCGATTCACTAGGCTAAATGAGAATAGTATAAGATGTAGGTAAAATACGAGATTTCAATATTAGTATTCCTTCCCTTAAAAACTGTGTTACAGGTTTTTACTTAGTCTAATCTAATTTAGATTAAATCATCTATTTAATCAGAACTAATCTTAATTGTACGTATTTTTAAAATAAAATTGACTACGTAAAAACCATGTGGTGATAATCCTTATAGTTATTTAACTATGTTGAATTAATTTATCCGTTTGGTTCAATCTCATAAAAACTTCAATTGATTTTTCATATCTTTTGGTTCAAGTATTTCCCCAATCAGAACCAAAGTATTTAAAATATCACAAATTGAACGGCGTTTTTGGTCACAATAATTAATTCCTGCATGATTCATTCCGCCACCATGAAGTATTACATAATCATCATTATGAGTAATCAAGATAGGGTTTCCAGATAAAGCAAAAGCAATTTGCTCTCTGTCTGATACAACAATTAATCCGACTTCTGGAGTCGTAGTCACATCAATTCCTCGACGACGTAAGCCTAATGCAATTGCATTACTTACATCTAAATGGAAGTTAATTCTCTCAGTAATCACGTTTTTTTAGCTTTTCCTGCAAAATTAAAGGAGTTTGTGCTTGGATTCAAGAAATCCAAGCCTCTGATTGTGCAATTTGTTGCCTAATTTCCTCTCGATGATCATGATACTATGCTAAATTAGCATAAATATCAAATAAGGTAATGCTAGGATAATGGTAGAGAATTTAATCGGGAGACATTCCCATTTGTTCATGCCAAATTACAATATCCTGCACTCGGATACGATGTCCAGCAATGCGAGGTTTTCCTCCACAAATACCAGGAGTGATTTCAATATGTTCTTTAATGAAGTTAATGGATATAGTGTTATTTAGTGAGTTATTGAACATAATAATGTCGTTGACAACAACAGTCAGTAGTAAAATCTCTTTTGTATTAAAAATTACGGTAGTATAATATACTTGATGGGGTTTTCAGCCTTTTTTTCCTATCAGGTGCAAAAACTGATGAGTTTAACTTTGTTCACTCCCAGCGCAGAGGGTACAGTTATATAGAGAGTCAAGCAGGAAAAACGATGGAAGTTCAAGAAATCAAAAAATTCCCCAAGCCCAGAAAACTGGACAGTGAACCAACGGCTTCTCAACACATTAAGATATTAGATTGTAATCAACTAGTTAGTAGAGTGATTTTTGAATGCTGGCATTGTAAACAAGGTCTTTTGAGTGAGGTAGATGTCACAGCTTCACAGTATCTGGAAATTACCTGCCCGAACTGTGGTAAAACAGCTTTGAGGTTAATGGGAGACAAGGTGCTGTCAACCACTGCTATTCCTTCACCATGGGAATAACAGGAAAAAGTGTTAGACCGTTAGAATGATTCTGAAGGAAATCGGAATATCTGACGGTTTTCTTTTTGGCTCACAGCCAAGATGAAAAAACTATATTATTGTTACCAACAATTCCTTAATGGTATAAACCATCGGATTGATCCGAGGAATAAAACCAAAATCGTTCCACTAAGGCTCCCGAACCTCCAAAATCCAAAATCTAAAATCGGATGACTAAATTATTTTGCAACCAGTTGATTTTACGACTCTCAAAGCTGCCTGTGGTGAACTACGGGCTAACTGGCTACCTGCCCGGACAGAACAGGTTTTCCAGCGCGATCGCTATACTATTGCCATAGCCTTACGGACTATGAAAAAGCGGGATTGGCTAGATATTTCTTGGCATCCCCAAGCTACACGCATTTGTATTGGTGAACCACCAACACGCATACCAGACACATTCACTTTTAGCCAACAACTAATTCATCAGTTGGGTGGGTTGGCCTTAGTTGCTATTGATTTTATCGCCCCTTGGGAACGAGTGGTTGATTTAAAATTTGCCCGTCGTCCAGGAGAAGAAGCACTTTATCACCTGTACGTCGAAGTAATGGGTAAATATAGTAATGCCATTCTCACAGATGCTAGAAATGAAATTATCACCGCTGCCCATCAAGTTAGTCAGCAGCAATCTAGCGTCCGTCCGATCCAAACCGGACAGCCTTATCAACCGCCACCAAAACTTACGGGAACTATTCCCAGTTTGGGGAAATCTCAAGCACGCTGGCAAGAACGAGTAAGTTTGATACCGGGAGGGATTAAACGACAGTTACTGAAAAGTTATAGTGGTTTGAGTGCGGCTTTGTTAGATACGATGTTGCTGACTGCCAATATAGCAACAGATACAAGCACAGATACTTTAACTGGTGATGATTGGGATAGACTATTTGCGTGTTGGCAAGAATGGCTACAAACTTTAGAAACTGGTAAATTCCAACCGGCTGGGACTGAAAATGGCTATACGGTGATGGGTTGGGGTCAAGTAGCACCAGCCAACAACATTCAAGAATTACTTAACCAGTATTACACTGACCAGTTAAATCAACAGTTATTTTCCCAACTACGCCATCAGTTAAGTCAGAAGTTACAAAATATTCTGGGTAAGTTAGGCAGTAAGGCACAAAAATTTAAAGACAGATTACAACAGTCAGATCAAGCGGATGAATATCGGCAGAAAGCTGATTTGTTAATGGCGCATCTGCAAAACTGGCAACCGGGGATGAAAGAAATTATCCTGGAAGATTTTGAGACAAACCAACCAATGGCGATCACACTTCAACCAGATAAAAACGCTGTGCAAAATGCCCAAAAACTTTATAAACAACATCAGAAACTTAAACGCGCCCGTGCTGCTGTCGAACCATTGCTGTGGGAAGTGCAAACAGAAATTGACTATTTGGAACAAGTAGAAGCTGCAATTTCCCAAATTGATCAATATCAAACAGTAACAGATTTGCAAGCACTAGAAGAAATCCGTGATGAACTAATTGGACAAAAATATCTAGAAGCCTTAGAATATAGCAGCAGAAGCACAATAGATAGAGCAAGTACCAACTTTCATCGTTACCGCACTCCCAGCGGCTTTGAAGTCTTAATTGGTCGGAACAATAACCAAAATGATTATCTGACATTTCGTGTCGCAGGAGATTATGACTTGTGGTTTCACGCCCAAGAAATCCCCGGTAGTCATGTTCTACTACGTCTAGAACCGGGTAAAGTTCCTGAAGAAACGGATTTACAATTTACTGCCAATCTTGCTGCTTATTTTAGTCGCGCCCGTCAAAGTGACCAAGTACCAGTAGTTTACACCCGACGCAACCGGGTCTACAAACCCAAAGGTACTAAACCAGGGCTTGTGGTTTACAAGCAAGAAACTATTATTTGGGGACAACCGGGAATAATTCGTAATTCGTGATTATTTATTGCCACACTCTCCCCAGTCCCCATCCCCTCACAAATATAAAGACCGACTCACCCAAGGACACATATTTTTTCAGATTTTTACATGAAAAGTCTGTACTGACTGTTACAATCTTGTTAAGAAAAGTTGCCCGTTGCATTTTGGGAACGCGCAATTTGGTTTTGACTCTATTGAGAAGACAACACGAACAACGTTTTTTAAGACCGGCCCTGTGGGAGGGGCTGGTTTTTTTTCAGAATGATGAAGTTGGAGTTTAGAAACTGAAGGTGGTTCTCAAAGCACCAATTACCACATCATTATTAGTATCATTATGGTCTGGTGCTGTTATCCAAATAACACCAGGGGTAATTGTGATATTGTCACTAATTTTGTATTGATAAAATGCCTTAATGTGATATGAGGTATCTAAGTCTTCAGACACCACTGAGGTGCTAGAACTCGTAACTTTTGGTTCCATGCCCAGGATAATACCAGCTAAGTTACCTTTCTTGCCCAAGTCTGGAAAACCAAGGGTAACGGCATAGTTCCAAATCTCTACATCTCCTTTGTCTCTTGTTAAAACTTGACTCCGGGTATATCCACCCCAACCACCCAATACAAATTTCTCACTGATGCCAACGGATGCTTGGAGACCGTAAGAATTACTGGAAAATGCTTCACTGGTAATATCAGATGTTGCAGCTTCGCTACCTATGAGTATTGGTTGATTGTAGGAATTGATATAGGTTAAACCAAGGGCAATGCGATCGCATGGTTTGAGGGTCAACTGTGCTATTGCACCATAGGGTCCATCAAACAAACCATTTTTAGAGGCAGGGTTTGAGGCAGGATTGTCGCTAGTACCTGCTAAATACCCTAAACTTAAGGTCATATTTTTGTTGAACTGGTGATTTACTCCCAAACCTGCACCACTAATCTGGTTATAGATTGGGTTCCGTGTACCAAAGGTGGACAAAGCACCAAAAGCACCATCACCATCAGAAATATTAACTGTGCTGGTAAGGTCATCTGCTGCACCGCCAGTAGCAATAGCTATTGCCTGTGTTTTTTTACCTACTGGGAATTTGTACCACAATGTACCTAAGAAAGCATCGTTAGTACCACTACCAGCAAAAAACAAATTACCCTGTTGCAGACTGCTGATAGGACTGTTGATATTATTACTCTCAATTCTAGTAAATAGCGTATCTTGACCAGTAAAGCTGCTGACAAATTCAATCCGCGCCCGTGCACCTAGAGTGGTATTTTTATTGTCACCACTGTTACCAGCAAAAACGTCACTGAAGACGGCGACTACTTGCCCTTGCAATTTGCTGGTGGTAGAAAATTGATTGGCTTCTAACTCAGCAGCCCTGGCTTCCAGCGCATCTACACGACCCCGCAAGATTGCTAGTTCAGCCGCAAATTCTTCTCGTAGTTTTTGCAGTGTGGCTAAATCTTGTTTTGTTACTAGATCAGCAGTAGCAGTGGCAATTAATTCGTTAACTCGATCTAAACAACCATTCAACCCGGCTGCAAATTTATACCTTGTCATGGCAAGATTACCACGATAAGTACCGTTGGGATAGCCAGCAATACAACCGTAACGTTCTACCAAAGATCGCAAAGCTTGAAATGCCCAATCTGTGGATTGCACGTCTGATAACTGAGATACTGATGTTACTTGTGATATCAACTCTTGTTGATTAATTTTTTCAAGTTTTGGCGTTAGATTAGTAACTCCAATTGGTTTACTAGTTTCCGTTGTTGTTGTTACTTCCCCGGCTGATGCACCCGTCGCCATAGAAAGCATCGCACCGCAAATTGCCGGACTTGCTAATAGATATGCCCAGAATTTTTGCATAGTTTCCTCACACCTGTTTACAATTCGCACCTGTCCCACACATATAGCAGGGTAAAGCTACTAATAAATAGTAGTAATATAATAAGAACATTATATATATAATAATGACATTATTAAGCAATCTTTTTTACCAGTTTTTACCAGTAGGTTAATAAATCGTGATGAATTGATAAATCTATAAAATAACTTCAAAAAAGTATTATGCACTGAAAAAATTTTGTCGTCATTATTACAGACGTCGTCATTATTACAGACACAGTAAAATTTTGACAAAATTGGGTGATATTGTTGCTAATATTCGGTGATAATGATTATTATTATAAGTATAAGATTGGCTTCTTGTTCTTGCCAACAGAAATCTTAATACATAGAAAATCAGTATTATTAAGAAGGGAAAGATAAATGCTTGGAAATTATATAAAACTCACAATCAGGAGCAGAAGAAGCAATATCCTGCGTTTGATGACGCTGCTATTATTGTCAATGGGCGTTTTTAGTTGTAAAGAATCCAACAATAAAACAGAAAGTACTGCGGAAAACACACCAAAAGTAGTGGTAACATTTTTACCAGTGTATCTCTTTACAAAAGCCGTAACTGGAGATGTAGCAGATGTGGAGATTTTAGTGCCACCAGGTACGGATATACATGATTATCAGGCGACACCAGATAATGTAAAAGCGATCGCAACAGCTAATGTTTTAGTAAAAAATGGCTTAGGTTTAGAGGCATTTCTCACAGGAACAGTTAAGAACGCCCAAAATACTAAATTAGTAGAAATTGATGCTAGTAAAAGTATTAAAGTGATAAATGATATTTCTCCCGTGGAGGAAATAAACGAGAAAGACCACAAATATGAACACGCAGCGGGAAATCCTCATGTTTGGTTAGATCCAGTTTTTGCTAAACAGCAAGTCATCAATATTCGGGATGGTTTAATAACTGCTGATCCACGAAATAAAATAACTTATGAAGCTAATGCAGCGGCTTATATTCAGGAATTAGACAACTTAAATAATGAATTTCAGCAGACTTTACAAAAGACTCCTAACTGTACATTTATTACTTTTCATGATGCTTTTCCCTACATGGCCAAACGCTATAATGTCAAACAAACGGCAGTTGTAGAAATTCCTGAAGACGAACTTTCACCAGCAGATGTACAGAATGCTATTAATGCAGTTAAAAAGTACAAAGTTAAAGCCTTATTTAGTGAACCAGGAATAGATAACAAATTACTGACCAGCCTTTCACAAGATTTGCAGTTAACTGTATATCCTCTAAATTCTTTAGAAAATGGTGAAACAAACCCCCAGTATTATTTTCAGGCAATGAAGGATAATTTAAAGAATTTGGCAACAGGATGTAAGTAATTCGTAATAGTGCCTCTGGCAGGCTACGCAAACGTAATTTTTAATTTAGACCACTAATTAGTTGATGGTAAAATAACTCTGGTTTATCCGTAACACCAATCCAAAATCCAAAATCGAATGACTGACGACCAGCAAGCAATCACATTGCCAATATTAAAAGTAGAGGGATTAACTGTCTATCAAGGAAACTTCCTCGCTGTAAGGGATGTTTCCTTTGAATTATTTCCTGAAACAGATACAGCAATAGTAGGACCAAATGGGGCTGGTAAAAGTACCTTAGTTAAAGCTATATTAGATTTGATTCCCCGACGTTCTGGGACAATAGAAATTTTTGGTCGTCCCATTGCCAGGTTAGGAAGTTTACGACATTTTTTGGGCTATATGCCACAAAATTTTATTTTTGATCGTAGTTTTCCTATTTCTGTGACTGAGTTAGTAGGACTAGGAATAGGTGAGAGGGAACAGGTGATAGGTGACAGAAAAAATTTATTATTCCCCAATTTTTGGCAAAAACATACAGAAAAAACAGCAGCTATAGCAGCAGCTTTACACAGAACAGATATATATCGTTTAAGAAATCAGACTATTGGGACTCTTAGCGGTGGTCAACTCAAGCGGGTATTATTGGCTTATTGTTTGGTAACACCACGAAAATTATTGGTATTGGATGAAGCTTTTGCTGGGGTAGATATGCAAGGTGCGGCTGATTTTTATGCTTTACTAAATGAGTTAAGACGAGAAGAGGGTTGGACTGTTTTACAGGTTTCCCATGATATTGATATGGTAAATCGTCATTGCGATCGCGTCCTCTGTCTTAATCAAACTGTAGTATGTACTGGTAAGCCAGAAATTGCCCTTTCACCGCAAAATCTTTTAGCAACTTATGGACCCGGTTTTACTCGTTATCAACACAGGCATTAAAAATTCAAAATAGTGCCTCCGGCAGGCTACCGCCAACAAAATTAAAAATTCAAAAACTTTTGTCTTTTGCCTCTTGACCTTTTTTGAATATTTAATTCCCCAAAGGGGTTGATTGTTGTCTTCTGACTGTCAATCTTTTTCATCTAGGTGTTCAGCTACAGCTTGATAAGGACGGAAAATATGACTATCGTGGACGCGATAGAAAACATTACGCCCTTGTTTAGGGTAACTGACCAAACGCATGGCGTGTAAGTTTCGCAGTTGATGAGAAACAGCAGATTCACTCACTTCTAGTAAGGCTGCTAAATCACTGACACAAAATTCTTTATTTCCTAATAAGGAAAGAACTATCAGGCGGTTAGCATCTCCTAAAAAGCTAAAAAATTCTGCCATGCGTTAGGCTTTTTCTGTGCTGATTACTTCATTGGGAATAGCTTCAATAATATTGCTATTTAAAGTAATTGGTGGATTAGATTGAATCATGATTTGTTCTTAAATTAATTCCTTATAGGAAGAAGAAGAGTTTTTCAACTGTAAATATATGCTTTCAAATTGAAGATCTAGTCATGAAATAAAAGATAATATCCTTACAGGATAGATAAAAATTACTATAAAACAGAGATATGAATTTATTGATTGATATTCAAAGCAACTTGTTAGCTATTACAAATAGTCATGATTTAGTGGAATTGCTAGGGTTTCCTTTCATGCAACGTGCCATTATCGGTGCTATATTAATGGGAATACTGGGCGGTGTATTAGGCTGTTTTGTCACTTTGCGCCAGTTGTCATTTTTTAGTCATGCTGTAGGGCATGCAGCGTTAGTAGGTGTGGCTTTAGGTGTTTTATTAAACATAAATCCTACATGGATGTTGTTGCCATTTACCTTAATTTTCGGTGTAGTTGTCCTCTACCTAATTGACAAAACGGATTTAGCTAGTGACAGCATTCTTAGTATAGTTCTATCAGGGGCATTAGCGATCGGAGTCATCCTCACCAGTATGATTAAAGGATATCGGGGAAACTTGATGGCTGTACTATTTGGCGATATTTTGGCTATTGATGCTATAGATTTAATCTTGACACTGCTGGTACTTGTGGGTAGTGGTATTTTTTTATTATCAACATTGCGAGCGCAAATTTTGCTAACCCTTAATCCGGATGTTGCCCAGGTACAAGGCATTCCTGTTAAATTATATCGTTATGGGTTTGTGATTTTGCTATCTTTAGCCGTAGCCGTAGCAATTAAAGCGGTCGGCGTTTTACTCGTGAACGCCTTTTTAGTAATTCCCTCAGCCACTGCTAAAATGATGACTCATCAATTTAGCTGGTTTTTGCTTATGTCAGTCCTTGTTGGTTCCAGCAGTAGCATCGCTGGAATTATGGTTTCTGGAGTGTTTAACCTAGCTTCCGGCCCTAGTATTGTTTTGGTGCAGTTCCTGGTGTTCGTTGTCGTTTTCACCTGGGTTAAGTTAGGGATAAAAGCAGCTTAAAAGTTCTTTTGGCAACCTACTTGACAGATCCTTTTTCTTTTGCTAAATTTATTAATCGTGGCGAAGATAAAAAAAGCGCGGGCCGGGATAGCTCAGTTGGTAGAGCAGAGGACTGAAAATCCTCGTGTCAGCAGTTCAAATCTGCTTCCTGGCATAGGTTTTATAAAATTCAATATTTGGTTTAAAAATCTAGGATGTTTTTTTGCACTTTCAGGAGTGTGATCGCATTTCTATTAAACTTAATATATCATATAATTATACTATAATTATAGTTATTTACATTAATTATAGTTATTTACATTAATTAATTAAAGTTTTTTACATTTTTGGGCTTGACCTTGACTAAAATATTGCTATTTTTGGTAAACTTCTACAGGACTTACGCAACTGGTATATTAGTAGGAGGGTGCATCATACCTATAAATTGGTTAGTATCAATAGATTTTCAACATTTGACGCACCTTACAAGAGACTTGAGTGTGACACTTGCGTAATTCCTATTCTAATCTAAATGATTCAGATAAGTAGGTGGACACAAATAAACATAACTATGTACCAAAATGTAAATTACTTGAAACCCTTGGGATTGCTTGATTCCCCTTTCCTGCACTCGCCATGACATAGTTATAAATTTTTCCGCCCACCTACTTATCACAAATTATGAATTTGACTGGCGTTGATAATCTGCTCAACTGTGATGTTTACTTCAGGAAAAGTAGGAGAAATAATTTTATCGTTTCCTGTAAATGCTTTTACTTGATATTTACCATCAACCAATTCATAAACAAATAAGGTTGGTAATTTGGGATTGCCTAAATAACTCCTAGAAGCAATAGCTCAATAATCCACAGTCCAATATTCTTTAATTCCTAAATTTTCATATTCTTCTAATTTATCAACATAATCATCTTCCCAATTTGTGGATGTTACTTCTACAGCTAATTGAATCTACAGCTAATTGAATCGGTTCAATCACAGCGCCGTAAGTTGTTACATTAGAATTCCATAAAGATGCACTTACCACACTCGCATCTGGGTGTCCTCCTCTTTGTTATCCTTTGCTGGTAAAGGTTCTGATGACTATATCTTTAATAAAGAAAGATGACTATATCGAATATAGTCAAGTCCTAAACACTCACTTTCTCTATCAAAAGTTTTAACCCTTGAAAAGTGGACTTTGAAGAATTTAGCCCCCCTTTTTAAACAGTTGGGGTATCTAACATAATACCCCTATTTCTCTTTTTTATAACTATCAACAGCAGCACGTAAATTACCCTGATGTGCGGATAAAAGTTGTTCACCAGCGGTTTTATCTAAATCAGTCCACTGCATTAACAAAGCCAGTTTTACCCATTTACCACTGCGTTCAAGTAAAAAACTGGCTGCTTCTCGACTTAAACCGGTCAGGTCTTGTAAAATTCTTAAAGCGCGATCGCGCAACTTTTGATTTGTTACCGCAACATCAACCATCCGATTACCGTAAACTTTACCCAACCTCACCATCACGCTGGTAGACAGGATATTTAAAGCCAGTTTAGTCGCAGTACCAGCTTTCAAACGAGTCGAACCGGCTAAGATTTCCGGACCAGTTAACAAGCGAATATCAATATCAGCATCAAAATCTACTTGTTCAGCAGGAACACAGGCTATAAAAACAGTTAAAGCACCGCGTTGACGGGCAGCGTTTAAGGCACCGTGAACATAGGGAGTAGTTCCTCCAGCGGTGATACCGACGACTACATCAAGTTGAGTTATGTGACGTTGGGCGATCGCACTTTCTCCATCTTCAGCTAGGTCTTCTAACCCCTCAGAACTGCGTAACAGCGCGCCAGCACCACCAGCAATAATCCCCTGTACCAACTCTGGAGGTGTGCAGAACGTTGGAGGACACTCAGCCGCATCTAACACCCCTAATCTGCCACTAGTTCCCGCACCAATGTAAAATAAACGTCCACCTTGATGCAAACGGTCCGCTGTGCGTTCAACAGCTGCTGCTAATTGAGTTTTAGCCCCAGCAACAGCAGCTACAGCTTTTTCATCTTCATGATTAAATAATTCCACCAACTCCAGCGCATTAAGTTGGTCTAAATTCAAACTATTGGGATTTACCTGTTCCGTCAAAAGATACCCGCGTTCCTGCAAATTTGTCATTTTTTTGTTAGTTGTCAATTGTTATTTTCACCTGTTCCCTATTCCCTTTTCCTAATGACCAATAACTAATGTCTAACTACAATAAACCTTCTAGTTTGCGACGGATACTGTCTAGTTCAGAATTAGGAATTTCCTGTACAGTCTCACTTGCTGGACTAGGACGGAAGGAATCATCATTATCCTCGGTTTCAGAATCTGGTTTCCAATCAGTCTCTTCGACATTCAATTCCGGGGGCATGATTAAATCACCCTTTTCTGGAACAACTTCCCAATCAAACCCCGCACTTTTACAAAATTCCTTGATTTCCTCAGCATCCATGCCCTCAATTGTAGGTGTGGGAAAATCCTGAGCTTCTAACATTAAAGCAAAGCGTGTGGCATCATCTTCCGACTCAAACATCATGATTTTATTGCGATTACCCGCTCGAATCGAGTGAATCCCCTCATTATCACTGCCAAAATTGAAAATTAGTACAAAAACACGCATCATCCAACCTTTGAGGTCTATACTATTTTTATTTAATCAGGGAAAAGGAAACAGGCAACAGGGGAGAATAACCAATGACAACTGGTAACTGGTAACTGGTCACTGATAACAGTATCCTAGAAGTGGTACAGTTTGATATTGTGCTATCTGTATATACAGTTAGTTTGCCAAGTAAATCGGGCAGTTAAAAACTGAAAATCAATGTCTAACTCTTCCAGTCAAGATTCTTATACCCCAACTAAAAGCCCTAAACGCCTATGGTTGATGATATTGAGTCGTGGTAGCATTGCTCTAGGAGCATTCCTGCTACTCTTAATTATCGGTGGTATTTGGCGGTTACGGGATTTTATCCAAAAAGAGTTAGTACCATTGACAGAAAAAAATCTGACTAATACTCTCAACCGTCCCATCCAAATTGGACAGGTAAAAGAATTTTCTCTGACAGGGGTAAGGTTTGCTGCTTCTGCAATACCAGCAACACCTACGGATACAGATCGGGCGACGATAGAAGCTGTAGATGTGGGTTTTGATCCTTGGCAGTTGGTTGTTAATCGCTGTCTCAAATTAGATGTTACCTTAATTAACCCAGATATTTATATTCAACAAGATGACCAACAACGTTGGATCACAACTACCATAGCTGCAGTCGGTAAACAGGGGTTAATTAAAACCGATTTAGATAAACTGCGGTTTCGTAATGCCAAGTTGGTGTTAGTAGGAAATCAGGTAACAAAGACACAGGATAAAAGAGGAAGAAATCTTTCCCAGTTCCCAGTCTTCAGTCCCCAATCCCCACTCCCTGTAGTATTTTCAGGATTATATGGAACTGCTAGACTGATAGAAAATGACCGATTAATTAGGTTTGATTTAGCAGGGAAACCAGAGAATGGAGGTAGTATTCTTCTGCAAGGAGATATTCGCGCCCAAGCAAAATTAGAAGGTAAATTAAAGCTCAGAGGGAAAGATTTACTCGCCGCAGATGTTACTCGTTTAGTTAAGTTGCCACTGAGTTTGCAAACAGGTCGAGTCAATGGTGATTTACAAATTCAGTTGATACCAGGGCAGCAAACGTTGTTATATGGTAGTGCTGCTTTGCAAGGGGTAACGCTGCAAATACCCAAAGTAACTCAACCATTAAGTAACAGTCAGGGAAATGTCAAGTTTCAAGGATTGCGAACAGAGCTAGATAATGTAGTGAGTAACTATGGCGAAATTCCCTTAGCTTTTACAGGTTTAATTGATAGGGAAAATGGTTTTAAATTGGCAGGTCGTGTCAATGCGGTGAGTTTATCCCATGCCCTAGAAACGCTGAATGTTAAGTCGCCTTTTCCTGTGAGTGGTATAGTCAAGGCAGATTTGCAGATATTGGGTGAAATCTCTGAACCGGTGCTTTCTGGTACAGTTTCTAATATCAAAACTGCTGAAGTTGATAAAGTTAATTTCCAAAAAATTAGTGCTAAATTTGAACTTTCAAGTCGTGATGCTGTAATTACTCTCAAGGATATTCAAGGACAGACTACATTCGGTGGTGATGTGACAGGAGGGGGAACAATTAAACTTGGCAACTCCCCAGAGATGAATGTTAATTTAACAGCTAAGAATGTTCCAGGGGATGTGATTGCACAACTTTATAATTTTAAACCTACATTCCAAATCGGTACTGTTTCAGGCACAGCTAACATTAACGGTCTCCCTGGTAATGTCCAAACTTTGGTAAAATGGCAAGCCCCACAAGCTACCTACGCTGCTACTGGTGAAACCATTATTAACTCTGACCACACTATTTCTTTCCGTGATGTTGCTGTCAATATTGCTGGTAATGTGGTGCGAGGTTATGGCAGTTATAATCCTCAAGGTTGGCAAACTGTCGCTCAAGTTTCTGGTGTTAAGTTAACACCATTTATTAAAGAAGAAAAATTGGAAAATATCTCTTTAAAAGAGGCAGAATTTAACGGTAAGTTAGTGCTATCAGGAACTTCTAGACCTTTTAAATTGACTAATATTCGTTCGGAAGGGGCCGGTATTAACGTTGCTGACGGCAGAATTGCTATATCTCATCTTCAGTGGGGAGATAAAAATTTTGTTGCTGACTTGATAGCAAATAATGTGCGTTTAGGGCAGATATTGAAACAGTCTCCCCCGATTTTAAATAATCCCATGGCAGGAAAATTTACCATTGCAGGTAATACGGAAAATTTCAGCCTTAAGACCTTAAGTGCTATTGGTGAAGGCAGTTTAGAAGTTGATAAGGGAACAATTACCGCTAAGAATATTCAAGTTAGTAATGGTCGTTATAAGGCACAAATTCAGGCTGAAAATTTACCTTTACAGAAATTCGCAACAGTTCCACCCCAACTACAAGGAATATTAGCCGGTAAGTTCAATGTTGCAGGTTCGGTTGAATCTTTTAAACCACAAACTATTCAAGCCACAGGTCAAGGACGGCTAAATCTAGCTGAAGGAACAGTGACAGCGGGTAATTTTAAAGTAGCTAATGGTCGTTACCAAGCTGTAGTTGCTGGTTCAGGTGTGGAATTAAATCGTTTCAATAAACAGTTGCAAGGTCAACTTGCTGGTCAGTTACAAGTTGCAGGTCTTTTGGGTTCTGCTAAATTAGTTGATGTGCGTGCTGCTGGTCAGGTGCAGTTTAGTAGGGGTATTCCGGGAATTAATTCTCCTTTAAATGCAGCAATATCTTGGAATGGTCAACAACTTAAGATTCCCCAAGCGAGAACTCCAAATTTCAAAGCTGGTGGTTATATTTTAGCTAATGCTCAACAACCAGGAATACCAGAAATTACTCAATTAAATCTGAATGTGCAAGCGCAGAATTTTGACCTGCAACAATTACCATTAAAATTCCCTCATGCTGTAGATGTGACAGGAAAAGTAGATTTTCGGGGACAAATTACAGGGAAGCCAACTGCAGCAAATATTATGGGAACTCTGGGTTTAAGAAATTTACAAGTTCAGAAATTTGCCTTTGAACCATTATTAACTGGTAATATCAATTTTGTGCAGGGTGGGGGGTTGAATTTGGATGTTGCAGGTAAACGCGACAGACTAGCAGCTAATTTAAATTCTAATAATCAAGCCAATGCTTTTTTAGTGCAGTGGCAGCAAGCATCAGTTACAGGTCAAGCAAAAGGAGATAATTGGGCAGTTAAAGTCAATAATTTCCCCTTACAAGCCTTAAATTTAAATTTACCTAATAACACTTTTTTGGGTAAAGGTGCATTAGCTGGTTTGTTAACTGGAGATTTGCAAATTAATAAACAGACATTAGCAGCCAGGGGAAATATTGCGATCGCACAACCAAAACTCGCTATAATTAGGGGCGATCGCTTCACAACTCAATTTAACTACAACAATAATATAGCCACCTTCACCAGGAGCGAATTTACCAAAGACCAAAGCCGCTACCTATTTGATGCTACCCTCAAACAAACCACCACCAGACCACAGCTGCAAGCCAAAATAAACATCAACCAAGGCAACATTCAAGATTTACTCACAGTTGCTCAAATATTTGAACTCCAAGGCCTACAAAGAGGTTTAGTAGCACCAACTTACAGTACATCTGCGGATTTAACAACCAACCCGCCAGGTTTATCCGAACAACCTTTATTTAATCAAATTCAGCGTCTATCGGAAATTAAGGCACTCATAGCATTACAAGAAGAAAAATTTTTAGAATCCAAACCCATCCCAGATTTAACAGACTTAAAGGGAATATTTAACGGAGAAATTGACATTAATACCGCCACAGTCAACGGATTAGCATTACAGTTTAACTTACAAGGACAAAACTTTACTTGGGGTAGAGAAACAGAACCAAATCGTTTTTATCTTGCTGAAAAAGTCATCGCTGAAGGTAGTTTTGAAAAAGGCGTTTTGCGTTTACAACCTTTACGCATTGCATCTAAAGAAAGACTAGTAGCTTTCACTGGTAATATCAGTGGTGAAGAACAATCAGGAAAATTAACAGTCAAACGTTTCCCAATCCGACTATTAAATAACTTCGTCAAATTACCAGTCTGGATTACAGGTAATCTCAACATTGATGCTGCATTAGCAGGTAGTATAGCCAATCCTCACGCCAGAGGAGAATTAGACATCACAGAAGGAACACTCAATCAAAAACAAATAGAATCAGCTATTGCCGGTTTCAGTTATACAAATGGACGCTTAAACTTTGGCAGTCAGGTTATAGCTACTGGGACAGAACCTGTCAATATCACAGGTAACATTCCCTATAAATTACCTTTTGCATCTGTCAAACCAGATAATAACCAAATTAGTCTAGATGTACAAGTAAAAGATGAAGGATTAGCACTATTAAACTTGTTCACTAACCAGATAGCCTTTGAGAGTGGTGAAGGAGAAATAGACCTGACTGTCCGGGGAACAAGACAACAACCATTAGTTAAAGGAATTGCCTCTCTTAATAATGCTACCTTTGAAGCCCAAGCTCTACCAGGTAAGCTAACAAATGTTTCTGGAAAAGCAAAATTTGATTTTGATAAAGTATTAGTAGAAAATCTCCAAGGCCAGTTTAGTAATGGTAAAGTTGAAGCGGCAGGGAAAATTCCCATTTTCAAAAGTCAAGATCTAAAAATAGATAATCCTCTCACCGTCAGCCTGGAAAGATTAGGCTTAAATCTCAAGTCATTATATCAAGGTGGTGCTAGTGGTAATTTACAAATTACTGGTTCTGTATTAGAGCCAGCTATTGGTGGTAATATAGAATTATTTAACGGTCAAGTTTTATTAACAGAATCTAGTACCTCTACCGTAGCTAAGAACAGTTCTGAATTATCACTTCTCGCAGCTAAAAAACAAAACAAAATCAACGATGTTAACAGCGGAATTACAAAGTTAAATAACTTAGACCTAAAGTTAGGAAAAAACCTAAAAATTGCCCGTCCACCCGTTTTCAACTTCCTAGCATCTGGTAATTTAAATGTTACTGGTTCTTTAAGTGACCCTATTCCTGAAGGAACTATCAAATTAACCAAAGGTGGGGTAAATTTATTTACAACCCAATTAAATTTAGCTCGTAACTATAAACATACCGCAACGTTTAGAACTTCTCAACCCCGTGACCCTGACTTAGATATTAAGCTCTTTGCTAAAGTATTAGATGGAATCCAAACCCGTGAACTCAGCAGACAAGTTTCAACAGGATTATCCGCATTAGAAAGTGTGCAAGTTCAAGCCACCGTCAAAGGGCCAGCGAGCAAGCTAAATGATAATTTAGAACTGAAAAGCAGTCCCAGACGCTCACAAACAGAAATCGTCACTTTGTTAGGAGGTGGGTTTGTCGATACCCAAGGCCGTGGTGACAGTACATTAGGTTTAATTAATATTGCTGGTTCGGCTGTTTTCAATAACTTTCAATCTGCATTGAACCAAATTGGTGATGCTTTTGGGCTAAGTGAACTGCGTTTATTTCCTACTATTCTTTCTGATAGACCTGAGGCTAGTAAAAGCAACTCTACTTTAGAATTAGCATTAGAAGCTGGTGTCGATATTTCCAGCAAATTTTCTATTTCCAGTATCAAAATTTTGACAGCCAGTGACCCTTTTCAATGGGGTATTAATTACCGAATGAATGAAGAGTTTCGTGTACGTGCTTCCACAAATTTAACAGATGATAGTCGTGCAGTTATTGAGTTTGAAAGAAGGTTTTAACAGTTATCAATTACAGCAGAAGTCAGGAGTCAGGAGGAAGAAGAGGAGGATTGAGAATAATCTAGAATCTGAAAAAGTGTTTGAGTGTTCATGGTATCAAGGCTTATTTCCTGTATCTTATCCACCTTAAATAACCCTTAAACTATTGATTTATACAGGTTTTCCGTTTCCATGGCTTAACGCTACGCTATCAGCAGTCCCCACTTATAAGTCTTTATACAATTGGTTTTACACGGGTCACAATTTATCTAGCTGCCAACCTTTCAAGTGTAGCGGGTGTCCTCTAGCAAGATCTTAAGATAGAAATGGGAATCATTCCGTATGTTTACGGGAGCATGCCCTGAATTTAAAATAAATTCAGTGAAATGACTATGGTTTATTTGGCCTGATCTAAGGAGAATAATGACAGTCTTAAACAAATTATACTAACTCTGTTCATTTTGAATAAGGAGTTACTACAAAGGAATTGATATGGCAGCAAGTGAGTCCTCTGTGCAGTATGATGGTATGGAGCTAATACACTTATACCACCAAAATCCTTCAATTAAACTACGTAATCAACTTGTAGAAGTGCATAAGGGCTTAGTAAGGAAGATGGCTTATAAGTTTATCCATCAATGTAATGAGCCTTATGAAGATTTAGAACAAATTGGTTATTTGGGTTTAATTAGGGCTATTGAGCGTTTCAATCCTCACCAGAGATATGCATTCAGTTCCTTTGCTATACCTTATATTCGCGGGGAGATGCTGCATTTTTTGCGCGATAACTCTACTTTATTAAAAATTCCTCGTCGTTGGCAAGAACTTTACAATGCAGGGCAAAAAATTCGTAAACAGTTGACACTATCTCTAGGTCTTCCTCCTAGAGAAATTGATATTGCCACCCAACTGAATATTTCTTTACAAGAATGGCAAGAATGTAAATTGGCTGTTCAAAACCGGATACCTTTGAGTTTAGATGCAACTACAGGTAACTACGTTGATTATCAAATAACTTTAGGTGATATTCTTCCTTGTCCCCGTACTACTCTGCTTCAGCAACAACAAGAGGAAAGATTACAACTCCAAGGGGCTATAAGTATGTTAGATGATAAGCGCCGGATGGTAGTTGAGTTGGTATTAGTTAAACAACTGACTCGCAAGGATGCAGCTAAGAAAATTGGTACTAGTCCAATGACAGTTACGCGCTATCTACACAAAGGTGTGAAAGATTTGATTTGCTATTTGCAACCACAAGCGGAGTCAGAAGTCTTAAGTGCTTAATTCAGTTAACATTTATCAGTCTTTTCACTGTTCACTGTTCACTGTTAACTATTGCCAATGACTAATTATCTCGATTTTATATCCGCTATAGCTCCCCTAGTCATAGCCGCAATGGCTTTATCCGTTGCTTTGGGTAGGTGATAATATTTACCTCCGGCTGTTTTGGCTAATTCCTTCGCAAAGCCAGTAGAGACAAACTTACTCTCTGTATCAATTACCAATAATTGCATACCAGCAGCGCGAATTCTCCCTGCAATATCTAGTAATTCGGCTTTGATATCAGGCTTTTCTCCTGGTTCTTGGGGTTCACCTAAAGAACGAGCCAAAGGAATATTACCACGACCATCAGTAATTGCTACGATAACAACTTGACCAATATCTCCTCCCATTTGGGCATTTATCCCCACACGCACAGCTTGAGTTAAACCATGTGCTAAAGGTGAACCCCCACCACATGGTAATCTTTCTAAGCGATTCTTGGCTAAAGCAATGGAACGGGTAGGGGGTAATAAAACTTCTGCTTGTTCTCCCCGGAAGGGTATTAAAGATACTTGGTCACGGTTTTGATAGGCTTCGGTTAAAAGCTGCATAACTGCACCTTTAGCAGACTGCATTCTATTTAAGGCCATTGAACCAGAAGCATCAACCACAAATACTACTAAGGCACCAGCTTTTCTTACCAGTCTCTTAGAACGCATATCTCCTTGTTCTACAATCACTTTTTTGTCTGGTTGTGTAGCTTTTCGTGCTTTTTGATACGGGGCTGCGGCTCTTAATGTAGCATCTACGGCAATGCGTTTAACTTTGCCTTTGGGTATCATCGGCTTAATGTAACGTCCTCGGTCGTCTGATAAGATAATACTGCGACTACCAGATTTACCCTGACGTTGTGCCATTTGGGTAAAATACAGCACGCTTGGGTCAAGAATTACTCCTTCTGGGTCAAAGATAAACTCTTCGGGAATATCAGGTGGTTCTTGCTGTTCCTGTTCTTCTTGTTGTTCTTCCTGTTCTTCCTGTTCGTCTTCTTGCTGCTCTTCTGAATCGTTTTGACTTTGGGGTGGTGGTGGTTGCTCTGGTGGTGGGGTTTGAATAATTGTTGTTCTGGGAACTATGACCAATTCTACAGCACGACGTAAATCTTCGGCGTTGACGGTGTTGCGTCCTTCTAATGCTGCTGCGGCTTTTGCTACGCGCACTGCAAATAATTCTGCGCGATGTCCTTCTACACCACCACGAATGGCTTCATTGACAAGATAGATAATTTGTTCTTGGGTAATGGTGACTTCTTTTAACCATTCCCGTCCAAGGAGAATTTGAGTTTTGAGTGAGTCTATGTCTTCGCTGTATTGTTGCAGAAATTCTTGAGGAGATTTAGAATAGCCAATCGCTTGTTCAACTACTTGGACTCTTTGATCTAAACCCAGAACTCCATCTGCTGAGAGTGTGATCGCAATTCTATCTAATAAATGTTCTCTTAGCGTCCCTTCTTCTGGGTTATAAGTCGCAATAAACAACAGCTTACAAGGATGTTGAAAACTTATCCCTTCCCGTTCAATTTGGTTACGTCCGTCAGACAATACCGTTAAAAGCTGATTACTAATTTGGTTATCTAATAAATTGATTTCATCGACATACAAAACACCCCTGTTAGCAGTGGCTAACAAACCCGGTTGAAAAACCGTATCACCTTGTTTAACCGACTCTTCCACATCTACAGAACCTAAAAGTCGATCTTCCGTCACACCAAGAGGTATTTGGACAAAAGGTGCAGGGATAATTTCCGTTTCTATCTCCTGTCTTTCCTCAGCCAAGAGCTTATCATCCCATTCTTCTGGGTGGTTCAAGTCACAGTTACTAACAGAACCTTTAACAACTTCAATAGGTGGTAATAAAGCGTGAATAGCACGCGCCATCACAGATTTAGCCGTACCTCGACGGCCTGTAATTACCACGCCCCCCAAAGCGGGATCTACCGCTGCTAACAGCAAAGCTATCTTAATTGCCTCTTGACCAACCACAGCAGTTAGCGGAAAAGCAGTCATTGTCGGGGTAATAGTAGGCGCAGGCATTGTTTCCTTAATAGTTATTATATTTTTATAATAGCAATTATCGGCACTTTTAGAACATATGTAATGGCAATTCCCAAAAGGAGGAAAATGTATGACTACCATTCAGGCTAAAGGCTTCACCCTAGAAGAATATCACAAACTTACAGAAATAGGCTTTTTCATGAAGATGATCACATTCAATTCATCAATGGAGAACTGATAGAAATGGTAGCAAAAGGTAGACCGCATGAAACTTGTTTAAGAAAATTATCAAAGGAACTTCTAGAACTCATAAGGAATCGAGCAACTTTACAATCTCGATCTCCCATTACGAGACCACCAAAAAGCTAACCAGAACCAGATTTTGCCATAGTTAAAAATCGAGATGATGATTCTTGGTCATCTCACCATTAAGGCTCAGGTATCTTGTTAGATATAGAAGTTGTACACTCTTCTATTAAATATGATCAAGAAATAAAAATGCGACTTTATGCAAAAGCGGGAATCTTTGATTATTGGATCTTTGACCTATTAGATAGGTACTTAGAATGCTACAGTCAACTTTGTCAAAATTAACAGGGTGATCCTGGATATGCAATCAAACAAATTGTTTTACCTAATCAGACTATATGACTATATCTTTACCATACTTTCCTAATTTACAGCTTGATTTAAGTAGGGTTTTTTCTCTAATCTAACAGATTAGATACCCAGCTTTTCGAAGCAGTCAGAAATATGGGAAAATAATATCTAAAATTAACCAACTGCAAAACCTGTATACTTTATCACCAAAGGTTCATGAAAAGCTAAAACAATATATTATTTTCGTACTTCTTATTTAACTAATTAATCTGGTATACCAATTTTATTTCCATCATCTTGTATCCAGATTTTGCCAACACATAATGGCAAAAAATTTAAAAGTTTTGGAAAATTTGTTAATATGGTTGTCAAAGAAGTTAAAATCATCAGACAAAATCAGGAGCTGATGATAACCACATTTTGCAGTTTTTTCATATTTAGGGAAAATGAATTTTTGCCATTAATAAAAAAGATAAAAGATCAAAATGCACAAACTTCTCATATTCAACAACGAGAAACTCCTGTGTCAAGCACTCACCCATCGTTCCTATGTCAACGAAAACCCAGGAGAAGGAGAACACAACGAACGCTTAGAATTTCTCGGGGATGCTATTCTAAACTTCATCAGTGGACAATATCTTTATCGTCGTTATCCCCAAAAAGGAGAAGACGAATTAACTCGTCGTCGTTCCGCCTTAGTAGAAGAAAAACAACTAGCAAAATTTGCAATTGAAGTAGGTTTAGACTTTAGAATGCGATTAGGGAAAGGTGCTATTAGAGATGGAGGTTTTCAAAACCCTAACTTACTCAGTAGTACCTTTGAAGCAGTAATTGGTGCTTGTTATTTAGATAACAACTGTGAAGTTGAAGCAATTCGCACCATTATAGAACCACTATTTGATTCCGTATCAGAAGAGATTATAGAACCTCGCTCAAATGTAGATTCAAAAAATCGTTTTCAAGAATGGGTACAAAAAGAAATCTGTGCAAATCCTCCAAAGTATGTAACAGAACAAATAGGCGGACCATCTCACGCACCAGAATTTATAGCTAGAGTATTAGTAGATGCTAAAGAATACGGAGAAGCGAAAGGAAAAAACAAGAAAGAAGCAGAAAAAGCTGCTGCTGAAGATGCAATAGCAAAGTTAAAAAACCAAGGATTGTTTTAAGGCAATTAACGGCACACTCACAACCATGATTTAGAGTGTATCAGATGAAATAATGTGGTAGTCTCTTTAAAAGAATTGGAATTTTTCAATTATGGTTAATTGCTAACAAGTTGAGCGTGTAGACAATGTGTCTAAAAATGCTTTTTAGGTTGTTAAGATTATCATTGTCAACAAATCATAGTTAATGATAAGCTCATCGAAATTCAGGATTTACAAGATTTGGGGATATACTATTATTCTGTTAGTCCGGATTATAATTGTCCTTTATATCCCCTACAGTTTCACAGGTACAATCCTAGCGTTAGATGTAACCTACAAATTAGTCAGCATTGTGCATTTTCACCAGGTAAAAACTTTGAATGCTGAAATTTCTGGGAAAAACTGGAAAAAGCAACTATTAAGCTGCATTCTACAACCAGAATCTCAATATTTTTAAACTTGACTTTACCTCAAGCTAATGGAATAGTATTATTATCTATAGGAGTCCTATTTGAGTTTTGATAGCTTACGTGGCGTAGCCATACAAAATTCAGTACAAGTGAATCCTCTAAAACCCTTTTTCCTCTTGCCTTTTACCTTTTGCCTGCCTACACAAGTAAATATGGCTTACGCCACGCTGCGCTATCCGTAATCAAATCCGATTCCTATAGTGGGTAGCCTAATTCAAATTCATGAAAGCTGAATTTGAAGCGGAGGAACCAATGTTTGGGGCTAATCTTAATTGAGAGACACCTTCCAGTCTTAGCCCGTCAGCTAACTCCGTCGGCAATGGAAGGAACCTCCAAAACCTTGGCTGTAATACCAGTTGTTGTTGGGGTTTCCTTAATCAATTTTAGATTATTGACTTTAGATTTATCGGAAATCCAAAATCTAAAGTCAATAATCTAAAATTGTCATCCCTGCTTCTCATTAATGATTCGTTTCAAGGGAGAGAAGTTAAAGCTGTGAGAATTAAGCCATTGTTAGCAAGATTACAAAGTGCCATTGGTCGCTATGACCTAATGGAGCAAATGATACTAATACCTGATCCTCAAAAATGCGTTAGTGAAAAAGATTTCCAAGCAAAGTCCATAAATTTAGTTGTTGGCTATAATGCTTCACCTAATAGTCATACAGCCTTAGATATTGCTTTTTGTATTGCTCATCAAACCAATTTAGCTACGAATATTCAAGTTGATGTCCAGGCTGTATATGTATTAGAACAACAACTAAGTAGTTATTCTGATCATAACTTAAGTATGTCCCAAAAGCAGCTCGTTGTAGAGTATCCGACTTATGATGTACCCCAATCAAGAACACTGGTGTTAACTCAATCAAAACCCCAGTTAATGACCACTTCAATACCAGATCAAGCAGATAAAATTCTTTGGCAGGCCAAAAATTTAGCCCAAGAATGGCAGAGTTATTTTAAATCTCATCTGCGGTTTGGCAACTTAGGTACTGAGTTGAAAAAAGTCGTGGAATTAGAAGCTGCTGATCTTCTGGTTTTAGGTTGTCAATCTAGCCATCATCCTTTGATTGATAGTTTAGCTAGTGGTTTTCCTTGTGCTGTGTTGGGTATACCCAGTTGTCGTGATTAATCACGAAATAATTGCAGACGTAAATTTTTAATGCCAATACACAAATAATAATACTTGTCGGTTAAGGGGGAAAGAGAATAAAAAACCTTTACCCTTTGACCATTCTCTAAACCAACTGACAAGTTTCAGATTCGCAAAGTGATCTATATTGGTTTCTAACCCACATTCCGCACTTAAATAAGTACCATAAATAAACTACATTTACAGGCAATTCAGAACTATGGTTTTTAAAAATCCAGTAGCCATGAAAATATAAATCATGCACGTCAAAGTTCCAGCTTTCTTATTCTGTAAAAGAAGCTAGTTAGACAAAAAGGTTTAAGTTTAATTAGAATTTTTCAATCACTTATGAAAATACAAGACTATGCAATAGTGAATTAGAGATT
>ERZ1034419.30-NODE-30-length-35958-cov-42.183411_pt1 | contig 35958 bp, 44 predicted proteins | sample MGYA00520531_ERZ1034419 | MGnify/ENA primary metagenome ERZ1034419 (study PRJEB33736, sample SAMEA104288485) | Azolla nilotica | place: Sudan | collected 1982 | study: EMG produced TPA metagenomics assembly of the PRJEB19522 data set (Is there foul play in the leaf... | reverse complement strand
CCGACCAGTTTTTTTCAAAAATTCTCTCAAAGCCTCTTGACAAAAGACTTTCAGCGTTAACCTGTCACAAATGAGCTTAGACTAAGGGTTTTCAGCCTATTTCTTTCTAAAATTCTGTGACACTGATTTAGCTCTAGAACTAGTAGAATACTATACATACTTTTTTTATAAAAAAATACTCAATACAAGCGAGCAATCGCATCACCACGATCCGACATAGCCTTTAAATAATAAAATTATCAATAAGCTTTAGTATTTTTTAGATTTCTCTTTGTGTGTCTTTTGGCTGTAATCCTAATTTTTAAGAGTTTTTACAGTTCTTCATGTTGGATAATCTTAACCTTGACTAATTGATTAGGTTAAGAGAAACTTACTAATAACAGATGCAACCGCTTATAAAAAATTAATTTTTGTAAAGATTCTGAGATACATCTTTTGAAAGATGGAACATTATTTAACAAATGGCAAGTTTGTTTCTAAATAGTTCCTGTGGCTAGGTCTTGACCAACTCTGCTACAGTAGTAAAGTTCAATTGTACTATCGAGGTTGGCCTTCAGACAATGGAAACATTAGAATTTATAATTTATCCAGACGGTCGAGTACAAGAGAAAGTCACTGGTATTGTGGGTGCTTCTTGTGCTGAAGTAACAGCAGCAATAGAGGCTCAACTGGGACAGGTACTCATTCAAGACCCAACCTCAGAATTTTTTACCGCCAACAATCTTCAGGAATCTGGTATAGCGAACACGCAAACCGCGTTCAGCTAATGGTAAGTTTTCCAACTAGTAAAGTTTCTACAGATTACAAACCACCATGTCACACTTTAGCCAAATTAAAACACAAATCCGTAACCTCGAATCCTTAAAGGATGCTCTCTCTGACTTAGGTATAGACTGGAGACCAGGCCCCCGTGAAGTGGGTGATTATAGTGGTCAAACCCATCTAGCGGAAGTTAGCATTGAGCAGGAAAATGGTTATGACATCGGTTTTAGATGGAATGGAAAGGAATACGAATTGGTAGCTGACCTGCAATATTGGCAGCAAGATTTGTCTGTAGATGGATTTTTGCGCCAAGTTACTCAGCGTTATGCTTATCAAACAGTGATGAAAGAAACTACAAAAGTGGGCTTTCAAGTTGCTGAACAACAAAAGAATGAAGATGGTTCTATTCGCTTAGTATTACAACGCTGGAGTGCGTAATGACCCAATTGCAGCCGTTACCAGAAGATTTAGAAAATAATCGTTCCGGTTTAGAGCCAGAATTAGGCAGTTTTTTACGATATGAGCCAGAACGCTCTGGTTTAGAACCGGAACTGGGCGGCATGCTGCGCCAGAAGGGCGTTTATGTAGATGAAATTACCTGTATCGGTTGTAAAAATTGCGCTCATGTTGCGCGTAATACCTTTTATATTGAACCAGATTATGGGCGATCACGTGTCATTCGCCAAGATGGTGACGCAGAAGAAGTAGTTCAAGAAGCTATAGATACCTGTCCAGTTGATTGTATTCACTGGGTTGATTACACTGAACTAAGAAAATTGGAAGACGACCGCAAATATCAGGTTATTCCTGTAGTTGGTTATCCTGTAGATCATGCTGTCGCTACTACAGAAAAACGTCGGAAGAAACAAAAGTTAAATAAGAAACAACCATAAAATCCTAATATCAAGCAATTAATACTTTAGAAGGCTGGTTATAATTCCAGCCTTTATTTTTGATCAAAAAGAATTTGGTTCTTCAGTACCTAATATGCAAAATCTAGCAAAAAATCTCACAAAAGCCGACTATCTATCAGATCAGAAATGATGCATAATTTTAATGATGCATCATTTTTAACACTATTGCATAGTGCCTCTTTCCTCTGTTCCCTCTTTTAGACTGGTGATTTATACTGCAAACGGGTGACACTTGGACTTATGTCATACTGAAAGAGATAGTGAAGAATGATACTTTTTAACCCTTTTTAGTATAGTACAAAAAGTACGATAGAGCCAAGAATTTTTATCATTGGTGTTTGATTAAAAAAAATGATTGTAAATAGTGGGCTATTTTTTGGAAATTTCTGTAACATCGAAATCTAAATCACAAAAACCTAGAGTATTCAGTTAATACCTCTTTAATTTTCCCACCCTTCATGGCTATAACCCTTACTAGCAAATCACTTGTCGATTTAGAAATGTGAATTTTGAACTGCTTATGTTGCGTCAGCTAACTTTGTTGTGTGTACTGCTAAGTATTTCACTTATGGGTTGTTCTGCACTAACCACAGCACAATCTGCCACTCCGACATCAGTTTCTCAAGCTCAAGCACCAATATCTAAAGCTCAAACTTTGCCAATTTCTGCTCAAGCCACTGTTCCCAATGGGACAAAAATTAAGCTGGAAGTAGCACAAACACCAGAAGAGCAAATGATGGGGTTGATGTATCGATCAGCTTTACCAGATGATCGTGGGATGCTGTTTGTCTTTCCCTCTGCTCAACCAGTGCAATTCTGGATGAAGAATGTACCCTTACCTTTGGATATGGTCTTCCTTGACAAGGGTGTAGTCAAGTATATTCAAACTGCTACACCTCCCTGTAATAGTGACCCTTGTCCCACCTATGGACCTAATGTACTGATAGATCAAGTAATTGAACTAAGGGCAGGACGAGCTACCGAACTAGGTTTACAGGCAGGTGATCAAGTCAAAATGAAATTCTTCAAATCCCCAGGTTCTTAGTTATCAATTATCAGTTATCAATTGTCACTGTTGCTTCCCACACCTCACACCCTGTTATACTAAAAACGCTTTAAAAGTGTCATTCTGAACGTTCGCGGAGCGTCTCTAAAAGAGATAGTGAAGAATCTCCGAGATACCTGACTGTACTACGTTACGCATGGCTTACGCCAAGCTCCGCTATCAGTATGACATAAGTCCAAGTTTCACCCGTTTGTAGTATATTTATGTGAAGAGTCTATCAAGTTTTGATGAAGATTAGTGGTTATAAAACTATTCCGTAAAATAGCAATAATAATAGTTAAGAGTTACTATTCAATAGTAGCACTAATCACATTCAACTTTTTTATTCCTCAGTTATAGTCCTGGCTTTAAAGTTTAGCTAGAAAAATCCTCCTTTTGACATAAGTGTTAATAGTCATCAATAGAGGAATATAGGCTATGGAATCTTTGTTACTCCAAATATAATTATATCCAGTACAAAAAAGTCAACAGGATGAAATTAATTTAACAAAAAGTCTGAAACAGTTAATGCTCCTTAAGATGGGGGCAAACAAGCAGGACAGAATTTGCTTTTCTGCACATAACTCAGGCTTTAATGAACATGAATTTACTCTCAGAGGAATAATAAATTAGCTGTGCTAAGGTATCAATTCAGTCACAGCACAGTGACAAATAAAATACTGGCTTTAGATCATTGAGAAAAGAGGTCAAGATATATGATAATACACTCTACTCAAGGAGGTGAGATACAAATGGCACCATCGAGATATTCTCGTTTAATTAATTTTCTCCAAGAAGATTTAGCGATTTCCGCGGCTTCTCTGGCTGTAGCACTGCGTCACCGAGAGCAAGATCCTGGTTCTTTAACCATGATCCTGTGGCAGTATGGCTTGATTACTCTAGAACAGTTAGAAAAAATTTATGATTGGCTAGAGACGGCATAGGTTAGCAATGTATTTTGAAAAAATCCATTGCTGATAGCTATGATTGCAGCTAACTGTAGACAAATAAAATGTGAAACGGTTGAGCTATTTGAGGAGTATTTGAGGTATGTCAAATCAACTCTGCCCTGTGCAAAGTTTGATAGAGAGAACGATTAACTCAGACAGTTTTTACTCATTGATATCCAAATTAAAAGAGCGGGTTGAACAAACAACTCGCTCTTTTGGTTTTAGTAGTCAGTTGTCAATTGTCAGTTGTAAATCTCTTCACTGTCACCCTTCGGGTGATGCCTCCAGCACGCTACGCAAACATCAGTCGCACCCTGCGGGAAGGCGAAGCGCCTACATGGGGGAAACCACGCCACTTGCTTTATGTAAGGAAACCCGTCCACCGCAGTTGCTCCCCAAGACCGCGCTGACTCACCTGTCACCTATTCTCTTATCCAAAAACCTTCGCTGCTGCGCCTATAGCAGCACCAGGGGTAAAGTTTTCATAGCCCAGTTCTGAAAGTACGACTTCCAATGATGCTATACAGGTAAGAATATCGCGATCGCTCACAAATCCCAAGTGACCAATACGGAAAATTTTATTACTCAAATGGTCTTGACCACCAGCTAAAGCAATATCAAACCGCTTTTTCATCAACGACCGAATTTTATCTGCTTCCATTCCCGGTACTGATACAGCGGTAATAGCTGGACTAGCACATTCATCTGCCGCAAACAATGGTAAATTTAAAGCTTTCATTGCTGCGCGGGTAGCATTCTTTTGACGTTCATGACGAGCAAAAATTGACTTCAAACCCTCTTTCTTCATCATCCCCAAGGTGGTGTGTAATGCCACAATCAAATTAACTGGGGGAGTAAAAGGCGTTGTATTTTTAGCAGTCGATTTGCGATATTTACCTAAATCTAAATAATATTTAGGCAACTTCGCAGTTTTATAAGCTTCCCAAGCTTTAGGACTCACAGACACAAATCCTAAACCGGGTGGTATCATGTAGCCTTTTTGGGAACCGGAAGCGACTATATCCAAACCTAAAGCATCAACTGTAACATTGTATGCACCCAAGCTGGTGACAGCATCAACAATAATTAAGGCTTCACCATGTGCTTTTACATGGCTGTTGATAGCTACCAAATCATTAATTACACCTGTTGAAGTTTCGCTGTGAGTAATAATTACAGCTTTAATTTCCTTATTTGTGTCAGCTTGCAACTTTTCGGCAAACTTAGCTGGGTCTAAAGGTTGTCCCCATTCTGCGGTGACAGTTTCCACATTCAAACCAAACGCTTGACCAACTTCTACCCAGCGTTCACCGAATTTACCATTAGAACCGACTACAATGCGATCGCCTGGAGAAAGAAAATTAATTATTCCCGCTTCTACTGCACCAGTACCGCTAACATTCAGCATTAGCACATCACTTTCAGTTTGGTGCAGCCATTTGAGGTTTTCTGTCACCTCCGCCATCATGTTGCTGAATTCAGCAGTGCGGTGTCCAATTGGGTGCTTGGCCAATGCCAATAAGGCTGCTTCTGGAACTGGGGTTGGTCCAGGAATCATCAACATTAGTTTATTGTCCATATCCTAAAAATCCAATAAGAATCAAAATTGTGTGAAGATAATTAAATCCGATGGCAAATTTTAGATATTCATTTACCAATTTCGTCATCAGATCATAGTACCTGAGAGAGCGACATCTACTGTAGGTATCAATCAGAAATCAAAAGGAAAAGGTTCAAGGATAAGGGAGAAAGGGAAACCCCATGCTTAAAAGCAGGGGTTTTTGCTCAGGACACCGTAAATTCAAGTTACCCATAAATCAATCTGTCCTAGACTTCATAGGGAAGGTAGTTTTTCATACACTTTCCCCTTTAACCCTTCCCCCTTACCCTTCGTCAGTCATGACCTTCTCCCCAGATGATTAAGTGACCAACGGTGGTCAACTTCTACGGAGGAAGCCTGACAACTTTCCTCTAATCGCTTTTGTTGTGCCGCAGCTTTTCGCAGGGTAATAATTAGCTGACTGACTTGTTGCCGTAACTCTTGGTTGTTATTTATAGCACTCATCGTCTGCTTTTCTAACAGTTGAAGTATAAGTTCGTAGTGAATAGGTGCAGGTAGAGGAATTTGCTCCATGAACTTAATTGAAAATTGCCAATGTGAGATTTTAGGTTAAAAAGAGTTTATCTCTTATCAATTAAATTGATACATAGGAAACAAAGTTTGGGGATTGGTGATTGGTAATTGGGCATGGGGCATTGGGCATTGCGAAAATTACTTCCCCATCTTCCCCATCTTCCCCAGTACCCATTCCCCAGTCCTATTTACCAAAAAGATTAGTAATTGCCAGTTTTGGATCTGGTTGTTTGACCAATGACTCACCAATGAGTACGGCTGATGCGCCGGCTGTTTCTACTACACTTAAATCCTCTGGGTTATGAATTCCTGATTCACTAACTACCAAAATATTTCTTGCCTGTAATTGACTACCTTTGTCTTTTAGTAACTGACAAGTAGTTTGCAAATTAACAGAAAAGTCCTCTAGGTTGCGATTATTGATACCAACTAAGGAAACACCATCTAAGGATAAAAGTCTGTCAAGTTCTTCTAAGCTATGAACTTCTATCAAAGCTGCCATTTTTAGATTATTGGCAATTTTGACAAAATATTGTAAATCTTGATCGCTGAGAATTGCCGCAATTAATAAAATCGCATCTGCGCCATTAATTCGCGCTAAATAAATTTGATAAGGATAAATGATAAATTCCTTACATAATACTGGCAAATCTACCGCAGCACGAACTAAAGATAAGTTCTCAAAACTACCTTGAAAAAACTTCCTATCTGTGAGTACAGAAAGACAACTAGCACCACCTTCTTGATAAGATTGTGCGATCGCTACTGGGTTAAAATCTGCGCGTAAAATTCCCTTGCTAGGAGAAGCTTTTTTCACTTCAGCAATTAGTGCGGGTTTGGTTTTACATTGACGGAGTGCGGCAACAAAATCACGGGTAGGAGGTACAGAAAGCGCCTTTTTCTGCAATTCTCGCAAAGGCAGCTTTTCCCGCATTTGCTCAATTTCTATCTCTTTTTGCCAAACAATTTCTTCCAAAATATTATTTGGCGCTGCATCTTCTAAAGCTGCTTGGTAGCGGATCAAAGAGACATCAATAGTGGGACTAGGTGAACGACGACGGATTTGCATTGTGGGGATTGGGGATTGGGGATTGGGGACTGGGGACTGGGGAAGATGGGGAAGATGGGGAAACAGGGGACTGAGGATTGGGGAAGCAGGGGAAGAATATTTATCTTTTGCCTTTTGCCTTTTGCCTTTTGCCTGTTGCCTTCCTTCTGCCTCCTGTCTTCAATTAACTTGCGATCGCTCGTTTGTAAGCTTCATCTAGAACTTCGGATAGTGTAGGATGGGCGTGAACTAAATAAGCGAGGTCTTTTACAGACTGACGTTGTGCAACTGCTGCGGATGCTTCGTGAATTAAATCAGAAGCGTGTAAACCGAAAATATGCACACCCAAGACTTCACCTGTATCTTTACGGTAAATCACCTTAGCGATGCCATCAGCTTCATTTTCTGCTAAAGCTTTAGAATTACCTTTGAAGTAACTCTTACTAATACCAATTTCAAATCCTTCAGCTAAACCCATTTCTTGGGCTGCTGTTTCAGTTAAACCCACATAACTAACTTCTGGATGGGTAAAGGCTGCTGCGGGAATGCTGCGATAGTCTGCTTTTTTGTCTTTACCAAGGATATTTTCTACAGCTATGATACCTTGTGCCGAAGCTGCGTGTGCCAACATCATTTTCCCGTTAGCATCACCAATAGCCCAGAGATGGGGAACAACTTCAGCGGCTGAAAGTACAGCCATACAATCGTTAACAGGAATAAATTTCCGGCTATCAAGTTCCACACCGACAGAATCTAAACCAAGATTTTGGGTAGCGGGGATGCGGCCTGTAGCTACTAAGCAAGCATCAACTTCCAATACTTCTAAATCGTCTTTAGTTTGGAAATCGGCTAACTCAATCACAACTGGAGAACCAGGAATAATCCTTTTAGCGTAAATCCCGACTTTGGTTTCAATATCACGGGGAGTAATTAAAACCCGTTCTGCTAGTTTAGCAATGTCACGGTCAAATCCTGGCATGAACAGGTCTAGGGCTTCAATCATTGTGATTTCACAGCCCAAAGCGGTGTAAATATCAGAAAATTCCAAACCAATGTAACCGCTACCAATAATTGCTATCCACTTGGGTAGAGATTCTAATTTTACCCCTTGGTCACTGGTAAACACTGTTTTGCCGTCTATTTCAATTCCGGGAGGAACGAAGGGAACAGAACCGGGGGAAAGAATGATATTTTGAGCCGTGATGGTTTTTTCACCCTTATCTGTGGTGACAGAGACTTTTTGTGTTTCAGCTAATTTTCCCCAACCCCGGACTATATCGACTCCCAAGCGTTTGAGGCTGTTGGTTAAGTCTCCTTGAATTTTAGAAACAAGATTATTGGCATGATTAGCGATCGCTTGCCGATCAAATTCTACATTACCAATCTGAATTCCTAAAGATTTGAGGTGGTGGGTATTGCGTAACTCCCGCACCCTTCCTGAAGCCGCTAAAAGCGCCTTGGAGGGAATACAGCCCCGGTTGACACAGGTTCCCCCCATCTGTGCTGCTTCAATAATCGCTGTTTTCAGACCATAGTTGACAGCATGTAGGGCTGCGCCATGTCCACCTACACCTGCGCCGATAATCACTAAATCGTAATCGAATCCAGAACTCACGTTAGTCTCCCCGTTTTTTTAGTCTACTTATTTTTAACTTGATCTCCCCCTTTTAAAACATTTCACCCAATGCGTTAGTGTTCAGAATGGGGATGAGTGTAAAATTATGGTTATATATATGGTTATATGTTTATCATCGGTTTTTCTTGACATTTTGTAATTTTAGCGGATTTTCCTGTAACTTTGAGTTTCATTACAACTCATGATTTACATACCGACAGTAAAGGTAATATTTATCCAGCCCTAAAATTTCCACAGGCGTAGGCGTAGCCAATTAAAGTACCGCCCCATCTCTATTTCGCTATTCAGTGAATTTACGATTCGCCGTCATGCCAGCGCCAAATCTTTCCAGAAAGGAGAGGCATATTATGACATGGGTGCTGTCATTTCTGTAACCCTAACGTGGGAAAAAAATGTTTCAGGCTGAAGTTGAAGGCACTGAAGCTAAAATTTACCACGTCAATATTAGTTTAAACGTTGATGGGTCAACATTTGGCCGCTGTACCTGTCCTTACCACTTAGAAGGATGGTGTAAACATATTGTGGCGACGATGCTTGTTTGTGTGCGTCAGCCTGAAATTATTGAACATCGTCCCAGCTTGGAAGAACTACTCAATCGCCTAGATTATACCAAACCCAAAAGCTGCTGGGAGAGTTGGTAGCAAAACATCCGCACATACTAGAAGGGATTGATCAACAAGTCAGTTGGATGACAAATCCCATATATGTGGGAAAACCTACCAAATAAGAGATTACTATTGATATAGTTCCCTATTGCCAGCAAGTACGTCAAATTCTCCGGGATGGTGTGCGGGATTTGGAATATGGCTGTGAGGAAGACCCAATTACTGAAGACTTGCTGAAGTTGGTAAACATTGCGGTAGATTATTGCGAACGTGGGGAAGGACATAATGCGATCGCAATTTTGGAAGCCATTACCGCTACCTGTGTGGAAAAATGGGATGAAGTAGCCGAATACGGCGTAGAAAATGATGAAATTGTTCAGGAATTAAATTATGCTTGGCCTCAAGCAATTCTTTACCACTCAACTTCACCCAGAAGAGAAAGCAGACATCACAGTAAATTTAGATACATTGCAAGATGAATTTAATACTGATTTCTCCATGAGTTTAGAAGCCTTGTATCAAGATTGGGATGAACCAAGATTAATACAAGTGATGATGAGAAACATCACTCCCAGAGGAGTTTGGACACAAGAGGTCCCAGAATTTGCATATGATTTAGTATTGATTCGTCTTTAAATATTAGAAAGGCAAGAACGTTGTCAAGAATATTTGTATTTAGCAGAAGCAAAAGGGCAAACTCAACATTATCTAGCCATGTTAGGGCCTTTAGGCAGAGTTGAAGAAACAATTCAAGCAGCCCAAACCCAGATGAAAAGAATGGAACAGGCTTTTAGTTTAGCGAGAACTTTAGCAGAACAGGGGAAATTAAACCAGGCTTTAGAAATTGCTAAAACAGGATTAAATTTACCAGGAGATTGTCAATTTGAACTAGGAATCTGGACAAGTAATTTAGCAGGGAAATTGGGAGATAATCAAGCCGATCTATGAGCAAATAAAGCTATTTTACAAATTCAACCATTATTAGCAGATTACCAAGAAATCAAAACATTGGTTGGTGAAGATTGGGAAAATGAGAAATTAGATTTATTACAAATAATCCGCACCTATGGAGGTTAGGGTTCAGAACCAGCCAAAGTAGATCTATTTTTAGATGAAGGATTAATTGATGATGCAATCAAGATTGTCAGTGAACTGGATGCTTATCATAACGATTTAATTCACAGAGTTATTACCGCTGCTGTTCCCTATAAACCTAACTGGGTAATTGCTAATTCGCGTCGTCCTGCTGATTTAATTATGGGTGCCAGCAAGGGACTATATTATAGTGACGCAGTTGATTGGCTAAAATAAGCACGCGCAGCTTATTTAGCATCTGGGAAAAAAGCCGATTGGGTAAAATATCGGCAAAAGCTAACGCTAGTTTATCGACGTAAGCGTAAATTGATGGGATTGTTAAAAGAACGGGGTTTGGGGTGAAGAGTGAATATTCGTTTTTATGCAAATGATGGTGTATGGCGATTAGCATTTGCTTTTGACCCAAAGAAAAAAGCAATATTACTTGTAGCTGGTAACAAAGCAGGAACAAGTGAAAAATGATTTTACAAACGACTGATTGCAAAAGCAGATAAGCGATTTGACTCGCATCTTCAGGAATTAAAAGACAAAGGAGAATGAAGATATGGCAACAAGACCGAGTGATGTAATGGCACAACTCCCACCAGCACGTCGAGCAAAAATTGAAGCTCGCGCTCAAGAGCTTATTGTTGAAAACATGACGCCTCAAGATATGAGAAAAGCCAGAAAATTAACTCAAGAATCTATGGCAGAACTATTAGGAATTCGCCAAGATACTGTTTCTAGACTGGAAAAACGTGCTGAGCTCCTTCTTTCTACATTGCGTAGTTACCTAAAAGCTATGGGAGGAGAGGTAAAACTTGTACCAGAATTTCCTGATAGACCAGCTGTGATTATTTCTTCACTGGGAGAATTAGAAAAGCAACCTTCAGAACTAGAAGTAAAATAAACCTTCTCTCATTCTCCGTACCTCTGCACTTCTGCGTGAAATTTACCCCCAAAGCGTACCTATTAATGGGAGAATAAAAACTTGCAATCATCCTTGTCATATATTGCTTCCAACCCAAAGGACTTTTGTCAAATGTGGAAACGAATTGCGTTAATCTTGGTCTTGGTGTTCAGTATCAGCCTGAGTAACCCTGGTGTAGCTACTGCTTCTGGACTTAAAAGCTTTATAGATAGTGCTGATGGTTATCAGTTTTTATATCCTAATGGTTGGTTGCAAGTTAAAGTTGCCAACGGTCCCGATGTGGTATTTCATGATTTAATTGAGGTATCAGAAAATGTCTCTGTGGTGATTAGTCCTGTTCCTGACGGTAGAACTTTGACAGAACTAGGGACACCGACAGAAGTAGGATATAAATTAGGTAAATCTGCTCTTGCTCCTGTAGATTCTGGCCGTTCAGCTGAATTAATCAATGTTGGTCAAAAAGAAGTTGATGGTAAAACTTACTACCTTCTAGAGTATGAGATAACTCTCGCCAATCAGCAAAAACGCCACAATGCATCTAGTATAGCTGTGAGTCGTGGTAAGCTTTTTACTTTTAATGCTTCAGTACCAGAAAAGCGTTGGAAAAAACTTCAACGCACAATTGATGAACTTGTAAATTCTTTTACGGTTTATTAATGAGGTGATTTGGGAATGGGTAATGGGGACTGGGAATAGAGTTCTTCTAGTGAGCAATTACAAATTACCTATATTCTTGACCAAAAACAATCAGGATACAAGCCCCTGGATTTATTCGTGGGGTCTTCAATTTTGAATTTTGTTGGCGTAGCCTGGTGTAAGCACTATTTTGAATTCCCTGAAGGCGTTGACTATGACCATTCCTCAATTTATACTCGCTTCTGCTTCTCCTGCCCGTCGTCGCTTGTTGCAAACTGTCGGTATTGAACCGATAATTTGCCCTAGTGATTTTGATGAGTCGCAAATACAACTGACTGAACCAGGCGAATTGGTAAAAACGCTGGCTCAGCGTAAAGCAGAAACTGTGGTTTCACAATTTCCATCGGCTTTGGTTATGGGTTGTGATTCGGTTTTGGCTATTGATGGTGAGGTTTATGGTAAACCTGGGGATGCAGAGGAGGCGATCGGCCGGTGGAAGTTAATGCAAGGTAATTTTGGTGACTTGTACACTGGTCATGTTTTGATTGACACTTCACAAGGTTATGCTATTGTCAAGTGCCAAGTTACTAGGGTTTATTTTGGGACGATGAGTGATCGCGCAATTCAAGCTTATGTAGCCACAGATGAACCTCTTAAATGTGCTGGAGCTTTTGCTTTAGAAGGCTTTGGTAGTTTATTTGTTGAAAAAATCGAAGGTTGTCACAGTAATGTAATTGGGTTGAGTTTACCCCTACTACGGCAGATGTTAGCTGAATTTGGGTATGAGGTAGTTGATTTTTGGCAATAGTGATTATTGTTGGTTTTGAGAAAAGATTACTTTTTCAATGAAAATGCTCACTCAACCAATTAATTAAGTCAGCTTCAGTTTGAAAATCTAATAAAGCTTCGCCTAAATCTTCTAACTGTGTAAAAGATAAATCTTGAATTTGATTTTGAATTTCAATACCTATTTTTCCCAAACGACGCTGAAGTAGACGCATAATTAATTTAACTTCAGAACGTCTTCCCTGTTCCAAACCTTCTCGAATGATTTTTTGATACACGACAGATTCTTGTATAATATTAAGTAACCATTGAACAATAGCTTGAGAATAATCTTCAATTAAGTATTTAAGGGTTCTGTCATAGCTCATATTTCATTTTTTTGCTATTTTTGTTGTTTTTGCGTAAATCTTGTTACATAAATTTGTTTCTATTGCCAATTCAGTTAACCAAAAATTATCAAACTAAAGTATAGTTGTGTGTTTATATTTCTCAATATAACAGAATGTACTTACTAATTGTAAACTAGACACTAAATTACATGGTTCAAATAATATGTCTTCCACTTCTACCCCCTCTCTCCGTGAAGAACAACATCCCCTGATTCGTCAACTAGCTGATTGTATAGAATCAGTTTGGCATCAACACCTAGACTTATCAACCTATCATTTACCAGCGGAATTGGGATATGTAGAAGGTAGACTAGAAGGGGAAAAACTGATTATAGAAAACCGCTGTTATCAAACACCACATTTCCGCAAAATGCACTTGGAACTAGCGAGAGTGGGAAATATCTTAGATATTTTGCATTGCGTGATGTTTCCCTGTCCAGAATATGACATTCCCATGTTTGGTTGCGATTTAGTTGGAGGTAGAGGTCAAATTAGTGCTGCTATTGCTGACCTTTCTCCTGTAAACTTAGAACGTGTTTTACCAGATAGTTATAATTCTGATCTGAGTAATTTAACCAATTTTGAATTCTCCCAACCCCGTGAATTACCAGAATGGGGAAAGATATTTTCTGATTTTTGTATCTTTGTTCGTCCTGCCTCTGTTGAGGAAGAATCAATGTTTCTCCAGCGTGTAAAAGACTTTTTAGATATTCATTGTACTCAAGCGATCGCATCTAGTCCTGTAGCACCAGAAAAAGTAGATCAGATTATCGCTGGGCAGAAAAATTATTGTACGAAACAGCAACAAAATGATAAAACCCGTCGAGTTTTAGAAAAAGCTTTTGGTACAGATTGGGCAGAAAATTACATGACCACTGTATTATTTGACTTGCCACAATAATCATAAATCATATTTCCATCTCCTCACATTTCCCATGTCCTCATCTCTCTATCTGTAAGTTCCGTTACGTTTTCGTGCAACTGATGAATGTAGAATTCATTTAACCGAAGTCTCATGGAGTCTAAAAACGTTAGTATTCAGCAATCAGCGGTTAGCCGTCAGCAATAAAAGCCTCTGGTTGCACAGCTTTGTCATTAAATTCTTCACTTGATTTAACTGCAATACGCAGTAACAATCCAGTTAACAATCAGGTTAGGTAAACTGTGATGTTAAAAGTGCTCTAATTAATCATCAATTTCTTGATGGTACAAGCCCCCGATTTTATCCGTGGGTCCAAGCTGAAATCCTGTTATAGGATGACAAATAGATATATTTCTGTTTGTTTTTAACCGTGCCAATTTCAGATTTTAAATTGAGGATTTTAGATTTTTTGGCGTATTTACCTACATTCAATTATCGAATCAACAAATCGGGAACAGTTCACAGAATGATAAGTAATAACTGATATTGGTAATAGCATTGTTAGGACTTACGCAGGTGTCATACTTAATGTCTCTTGTAGTGTCAGTCAGATGTCAAAAATCTGTTGATACTAACCAATTTATAGGTCTGAAGCACCATACTAATATGCTAGTTACGTAAGTCCTGATTGTTTACTGCCGAGAATATCACTGCATTATTATATCTACCAAATTTATACCAAGTCAAAACTGTTCAGTTAAGTTCTGGAACTGATAATTTGACTGTGCGAATTTTAGATTTTAGATTTTAGATCTGGGATTTAGCTTGTTTGGTCATCCTGCAAAGAAGCAAGCTACATAACCCTTGACTAAAGGAAATCTAAAATTTAAAATTGTTTGATTTTTTTTCAACTGAGGCTAATTTGCTTTTTTACTTCCATCAGCACAAATCAGATAGGAGATAGGTAATATACCATGTCAAGGGTGAGTGAGAAGCCAAAGTTAACAGGACAGACACTAGAAAAATCTAAAGTTTGGTTAAAAATTGCTGTAGCCGTGCCTGTAGCGATCGCAGCTGGATACCTAGCTACAGCGAAAATTGAACAATTAAAAAAACTAACTTCCTCCGTATCCATGACACCAACTCCTAGAAGCATCAGTGCTATAGGAAGATTAGAACCGCGAGGAGAAGTGATTAAAATTGCTGCCCCCAACTCAGGACTCTCAGCAGGTTCACGAGTGCAGCAACTCTTAGTCAGAGAAGGACAACGAGTGCAGCAAGGTCAAGTCATTGCTATTTTAGACAGCCGTGATAGCAACATGGCCGCAGTCGAAGAAGCAAAAGCCAAACTGCAAGAATCTCGTGCAAATTTAGGCCAAATAAGAGCTGCTTCACCAAGAGATATTCAGGCTCAAGCAGCCATCATTGCTCGTTTGCAAGCACAGTTAAATGGGGAAAGAGAAGCTCAACAAGCGAGCATTTCCCGCATAGCAGCCGAGTTAAGTGGTGAAAAAGTTGCTCAACAAGCCGGTATCAAACGTCTAGAAGCTGAACTCAGAGGGCAAAAAGACGGTTTAAGAGCGACCATTTCCAAAGTACAAGCTGAACAGCGTGACGCTCAAGTTGATGCCGGACGCTATGAGTTTTTATACCGAGAAGGTGCTATTTCTCAGCAAGAAAGAGACAAAAGGCGTTTGCGTGCGGCTACAGCTAATCAGCAACTGCGTGAAACTCAAGCCAGTTTGAGACAAGCACTGGGAACATTACAACAACAAATAGCACAAGCCAGAGCTACCGAAATTCAAATGATCGCCACCTTAGAACAGCAACTAATCGAAGCCACAGCTACCCGCGATAAAACTGTAGCCACTTTGCAAAAGCAAATAGACGAAGAAAGAGCCAGATTGAGCAGACTGCTTGATGTTCGTCCCACTGATGAACAAATAGCACAAGCCCAAGTTACTAATGCGATCGCAGTGATCAGAAAAGCCCAAGCAGAACTGCAATTAAGTTACGTCAAAGCACCAACCCCCGGTGAAATTTTAAAAGTTCACACCAAATCAGGGGAAGTCATGAGTACAAATGGCATTGCTGAAATTGGACAAACTGATCAGATGTTTGTAGTTGCAGAAATTCCTGAAGATAGTATTGGTAAAATCCGTGTTGGTCAACGGGCGACTATCACCAGTGATAACGGCGCATTTAACGACCAATTAAAAGGAACTATCACCGAAATTGGCAGGAAAATCGGCAAAAAAGATGTGTTAAATAACGATCCAGCCGCAGATATTGATGCCAGAGTAGTCGAAGTAAAAATTGCTCTCCCCTCAAATTATAGTCAGCGAGTTTCCGGTTTAACAAATGCCAAAGTTATGGTAGAAATTAATACTGATGAACTTCCTCATAAACAGTAGTCAAAGAAGTGATACTGCAATATTTCATAGCAAATGACTCAGAAAATACCTTTATCTTGGCTACAACTAACCAGGGAAAAAACTCGCCTAGCTGTGGCTTTATCAGGTATTGCTTTCGCTGATATTTTGATGTTTATGCAGCTTGGTTTCCGAGATGCACTATATTACAGCAACGTTAGAATGCACGGCAGCTTAAAGGGTGACATTGTTCTAATTAACACTCAATCTAATGCCGTGTTAGCAATGAAACCTTTTTCCCAACGGCGATTATATAAAGCCTTAGATTTACCAGCAGTACAGTCAGTACATCCCATATATTTGGACTACACAAGCTGGAAAAATCCCATAACAGGTCGCCCCCGCAGCATCCTCACTTTTGGCATCAATCCTGAATTTAATGTCTTTGATTTACCTGGTGTTGAGGAAAATTTAGATAAACTTAAACTACCTGATGTAGTATTATTTGACCGTTCTTCCAGACTTGAATATGGTCCAATAGCTGCTGATTTTGATCAAGGAAAAAATGTAACAGCAGAAGTTAGACGACGAAAAATAAAAGTCACAGGATTATTTACTTTAGGTGCATCCTTTGGTGCAGATGGAAACCTCATTACCAGCGATATCAACTTTTTGCGGTTATTTACTACCCGACAAAGAGGATTAATTGATATTGGCTTAATTAAATTAAAACCAGGAGAAGATCCCAACCAAGTCGCCGCCTATTTGCGAACTCATTTACCTACAGATGTCAATATTTTAACCAAACAAGAATTTATTGACTATGAAAGAAATTACTGGGCAAGTAGTACCGCCATTGGCTTCATTTTCACATTAGGAACAATTATGGGTTTTATTGTCGGAACTGTAATTGTTTATCAGATTCTGTATACAGAAGTAACAGATCATTTATCTGAATATGCTACCCTCAAAGCCATAGGTTATACACAAAACTATTTATTAACTGTCATTCTTCAAGAAGCATTCATGTTAGCAGTTTTAGGATATATACCTGGATTTACTTGCGCTTTGTTTATGTACCATGTGGCTAGAGATGCTACACTTCTACCAGTTATTATGAGTTATGAACGCGCCATCATGGTGGTAATATTAACAATTTTCATGTGTTTTATATCTGGAATAATCGCTATGAGAAAATTACGTTCCGCCGATCCAGCAGATATTTTTTAAAGGTAAGAATTCAGGAGTCAGGAGTCAGAAGTCAGAAGTTCAGGAGAAGAAAATATTTCCCTATCACCCCAATCACGCCCATCTACCCCATCTCCCTACACCCTTACACCCTTATGATAAACACACAACCTGTAATCGCCATTCAAAATATTAACCATTACTACGGCAGAGGTGCGCTTAGAAAACAAATTTTATTTGATATTAATCTAGAAATATATGCCGGAGAAATTGTGATTATGACTGGTCCATCTGGTTCAGGTAAAACTACATTACTGAGCCTAATAGGTGGATTGAGGTCTGTACAGGAAGGAAGTTTAAAATTTTTAGGTAAAGAACTTTCAGGCTCCAGTCAAAGTAAACTAGTGCAAAGCAGACGTAATATAGGTTATATTTTTCAAGCTCACAATTTACTAGGATTCTTAACTGCTAGGCAAAATGTGCAAATGGCAGTCGAATTAAATAATAATATTTCTCAATCAGAAGCTATTAAGAAGTCAGAAGCAATGTTGGGATCAGTTGGCTTGGCAGAACGAATGAACTACTATCCAGACAATCTATCTGGTGGGCAAAAACAAAGAATAGCGATCGCCCGCGCCCTAGTCAATCATCCTCCATTAGTCCTAGCAGATGAACCCACCGCCGCATTAGATAAACAATCAGGACGTGATGTGGTAGAAATCATGCAGCGTCTGGCCAAAGAACAAGGAACTGCTATTTTATTAGTCACCCATGATAACCGCATATTAGATATAGCCGATCGTATCGTCGAGATGGAAGACGGTTTATTAACTCGTGATGCCCAAAATGTAGTTAGTAGTCCCAAGGTAGCAGAAGGAGTTTAAGAGCCTTGTGCCTTGTTTTTTTGAATTGGTGGATTCGGGGGTATAGTAGCATTCGGTTGGCGAGTAGTACGGAAGGTTACATTTACACCTTCATTAGATTGTTCCAGCACTAACAGAGGAGTGGGTTTAGCCTTTTGATCCCAGTGCATATAAACAATCCGACCTTGAATTGTCGGCTGCCATGAATCGTCATCTTCTCTAGGACTAAGGTAAGTTTCTATACAGTCCATTATTTGACTAATAGTAGTAGAAGTAGCTTGGGTAGGTAATTTCATCAAGCGAATTTGAATCCGAAACAGTACTCGCTTAACAATATTGGGTGAAACACCAGTTTCATACTCAACATCAAAAATTTCATCCACCTGTCTACCAGCGTTACTAGCAATCCCAACTTGTCCCTGTTGAGATTGTCCTGGACGCAGCGCCAGAGAAATTTTATCTTTAATCTTGAGTTTAATTTGATTAACAACCCCAAAATGAAATACCTCCTCTGACATCCGCATTCGCAGATAATCGAGGTTAAAGTCCCGTGAGTGAACTAAATCAGGGTTAGTTTCCATTTTGCGAATGGTTTCCAGCGCTAACTTCAATTTTTTTTCTAATTCTCTAGTCCGGAATTTTTCAAACTTAACTTTTTTATCATAGTTACGCACTAAAATTTTGCCATACACAATCCCAGCAATTAGGGCTAAAAGTAGTCCTCCACTGCTAAACATTAATAAATATGTGATTGGAGATTCACTAGCTGGCACTGCTTTGATCGTCTTTTTAGTCCTCGAAGTTGAAGACTGGGCCAGAAACAAGATATTAAGCATGATTAGCAAACTGAAAAATATTAGTCTTATATGATTAAGATGCCTAACTATTTATTATCACATTACCGTATAGTTAGTATTTTTTTACATCATGATTTCCCAATCCCCATTTTATATGTCTAGTCACATTAGTCATTCTCATGACTTGAGCAATATTTGTCTCGTAGCTACAGATATGGACGGGACTTTAACAACCTACGGAAAATTTACATCTTCACTATTGCAAGCTTTGGATAATTTCGCCGCCTCTGGAGTACAGGTACTGATTGTAACTGGACGATCAGCGGGTTAGCTGAATGGGCTAAATAGTTTAATGCCGGTTGCAGGTGCCGTAGCAGAAAATGGTGCTTTGTTCTATCCATCTACAAGATTAGAATCAGTAGCTTTAACACCCATTCCTGATTTAGCTAACCATCGTCAGCACTTAGTGAGAATGTTTGAAAAATTACAATCGGAATTTCCTCAACTGAGGGAATCTGCTGATAATAATTTTCGTATCACTGACTGGACGTTTGATGTAGCAGCTTTGACAGCCAATGAACTGCAATATCTCAGTGTTCTTTGTCAACAACAAGGCTGGGGATTTACTTACAGCAATGTCCAATGTCATATTAAACCCGAAGGACAAGATAAGGCAGTGGGATTGTTACAAGTTTTACGCGAATATTTTCCAGAATATACAGCATCGCAAATTGTCACAGTTGGTGACAGTCCCAATGATGAAAGTTTATTTGATCAACGTTATTTTCCAATTTCTGTTGGTGTAGCCAATGTTAGCAAATACTCCAGTCAGTTGCAGCATCAACCAGCATACATAACGACTGCGGCTGAAGGAGAAGGATTTTGTGAGTTATCCAAATTATATTTTGCAAAGCTTTTCTGCAAATAATTCGTAGTTACTAATGTACTCCCATACTCAATCATATCAATCTCCCATAACGTGCAGTGACGGGATAATCAGGATTGGATTGATTATATAACCAACCCCACATTTGATCACCAAAAGAAAAATGCCACCACTCTCTAGGATTGCGTTGAAATCCTGCTTTTAGCATGATATCTCGTAACAATTGACGGTGAGCATGATAGTGTGGGTTACTTTGAGCATAATAATCTGGGTGTGATCGCACAGACATCTCATCAATTGCAGAACCCATATCTATAACTTCCGCATCATCATCCACCAGCGTAATATCCACTGCAGCACCTGTACTATGGGGAGGAGGAGTATTCATATCCAAACTTGGTACAGCCCAAATTTCATATACCTGTTGCCAAACCTCTTCTCGTTGCTGGGGTGATAACTCTTCTGCACTCAGTCCCCTCCCTCGCAACGCTTCCCCAAAGCTGTAATCCACCATAAACTGCTGCACAGCTACAGGTCGATAACCATCAAAAATTTGAATATACCAACCAGGATGCAGCAACTGTAAATAATTTTGCGCCTCAATCAAATTCTTAACAACACTCTGACGGAGATAATAAGGTGAGTATTCCCCATAAGTAGCACCCAACTTTTCATAAGGATGGGGAGATTCCACAGCAAATAACTCCAGAGGAATCTTCACTAATAGTTCACCACATTCAATAATCGAGATTTGGTGATAAGGTTGCATTTATTTTAAATTTCGGATTTTAGATTTGTAAGAATTGAGAAATCAAAATTGAGAAAATCGTTAAATTAATAATTTAACACATTAATAGACATCCGTCCAATAATTCCTTGATAGTCCAAGCCCTCGGATTTATCTGTGGGGTGAATCCAAAATCCTGTTAGAGGATGACACAACTAAAATTCTGCCCTTCCTACAAATTGACCATTAGACCTCTTGCAGAATTAATTTTATGTTATAGTTGCGCGTTGTCTTTGTTTTAGCCAAAAGTTAGAGTTACATGGTTATGTTTGAATTGGCGAGCGCAAAGAACACCAAAGATACATAAAAAAAGATACATAAAATCTAAAACTCTCTATCATACCACAGAAACAATTTTGCAAGAGGTCTATTCTGCACATAGAAGACTGATTTATTCTGAATCATATAAGTAGGTGGGTGTTAACAATTGTCGTTATGACAAGGCAAAAGGCAATAGGCAATAGGTTTTGGTCAATTTTACTTTTCGTTACATACTACTCTTAGAGAAGTCGCTGTGCGTCTACGGTTTTTTTGTGCCTTCCTACTTATTGTGACTCAATCCTGACAATTTTAACTCTGTTTTAACACTTATGAAATTCAATCTGTTTTTGCAGAATTTTTACATCATAATTGTCAAAAAAACCATGACCAAGTAAACCAATCTCAGCTTTAGGCGCAATAGAAATTTGGGCATTGTTGACAACAACAATCCCAACAGAGACAGAAAGAATTGTTGTAGTTTGGAATTCTACTACACTACCATCAGCAATAGTAAATCGACTTTTTCCCGCAGGCTTGATATTCGACTTTTTCGCCATTTCTTGAGTAATCAAGATACCATTTGCACCAGTATCAAAAACCATCTCAAAAACTTGACCACCATTAAACTTAACATCTATAATCGCAGTCTTTGCCTGACGACGCTTAATAGGGATGCGAAAAACAGTATCCGTGGTTTGTATAACCTTGCACATTTCCCCCAAACTGATAGTTTTACCTGATGATGTCGTCATAAAACAAAGACCCGGATCATTAGCCTTTGTTACCGATGGCACTGTTAAAACCATTAACCTAGATGAAAACCCAATCCATCTGCTTTGAATAGGTTGCATTTTTCAGAAAAGATTTAGGTAGTATAAATTAGTTTATACCAGATTCATCTAAAATACTTGCATTGTATTGTGGTTAAGATTTACAAAAGGCACATAACAGTAACTTTTATAAGAGTTGGGAACAAGTTAAAAGAATAGAACTTACACAACTGCCTATTAACCCACATTCTGCACTTCATTTTGTATTACATCTACAAATGTAGAAAAATTACGAAAAGCTACGTGGTAAACACATACTTAAAATAGTAAAAAAAATAGACAATACAATAGAAATTGCCAACAACTTGGAACTGCTAAGTATTGACAATAAATTGAGAATAAAAGATGAGAAAATGAATGTAAATGAGCCTGAATTAAATAAAAATACCCAAAAATATGAATTACCAAAAAGAAGAGTTTGAGAGTAAGAACTTGGAACACTTGGGAATAATAGATGAGATAGGAATTGTAGAAAAAATCAATGAGATATTCTTAATAGATAGTAGAGAGAAAGTGAATACAGGAGAAATAGTCAAAGCAATCATTCTGAATGGACTAGGTTTTGTATGGAGACCATTATATTTATTTCCTCAACTTTCTGAGGAAAAAGCTATAGGACATTTATTAGGAGCGGGAATTGAACCCGAAGATTTAAATAATGATAAAATAGGCAGAGTAATGGATAGGCTATACAAATATGGATTAACTAGATTATTCCTAATAATTGCCTTATAAGTAGTAAAAAAATATGGAGTAGCAACCAAATATTCCCATTTAGGTTCAAGCTCATTGCATTTGGATGGAGAGTATAATAATTGTCTAAATAATTTAGGACAAGAATTAGGAATAAACCAAGAAAATCCTATTAATATCACAGAAGGATATTCTTGTGACCATCGTCCAGACTTAAAACAATGTATGCTATACTTACTGGTAAGTAGTGACAGAGATATACCCTTATTTTTTTTTTAGAGGAGCATCAGGAAATGAATCAGATAAAGCAGTATTTTCTCAAATCTTGGTGGAGTATGACAAACAAATAGATTTTGAAAGTATAATGGTGGCTGATAGTGCATTATATAGCGAAAGTAATTTAAAATTAATGTCGAACATGAAATGGATAAGTCGAGTACCTTTATCCATTAAAAAAGCCAAGAACTTGGTCAAAGCATTTACCAGTACAGAACTAAAACCAAGTGAAATCAAAGGATATAGCTGTCAAGAAGAAAAAGTATCTTATGGGGGAATAGGGCAAAGATGGCTATTAGTAGAAAGTGCAGAGAGAAAAAAGCAGACTTAAAGAAATTAATGCAAAGCATTCAAGAGGAGTTTCTAAAAATCAGTAGACAAGTAGGTAGATTAGTCAAAGAAGAATTTGAACAGAGATCGTTAGCGGAATTAAAAATTAAAGAACTGGCAGCAAAATTAAAATATCATAAAATATCGGACTTAGAAATTACCGAGAGGTTAAATAAAGGACAAACAGTAGTTTACCTCTTACTTGATAAACTAATAGAAAATCAGGAGTTAATCACCGAATATCATAACTCTTGTTGTCGATTTATTTTAGCAACGAATATTTTAGAGACAACCTAATTAGAAACCATAGAAATATTGAGAATATATAAAGGACAGCAATCAACAGAAATAGGATTTAGATTTATCAAAGACCCGTTATTTTTAGCCGATAGTCTTTTTGTAAAAAATCCAGAAAGAGTAGAGAAAATGATGATGTTAATGGCATTGTGTCTCTTGGTTTATAATCTGGGACAAAGACAACTAAGAATCTCATTAAAGACGCAAAAAGCTACAGTTGAAAATCAACTGAATAAACCTACAGAATCCCCTACTTTACCTTGGATATTTCAGAGCTACTGCGTTGGGTTCCCCGACTGGAAGCAACTGGCGTATGTTTTCAAGGGATTCATTTTCTGAATACACAAGGAGTTCATAGGATTCTGAACTTGACAGAGGAACGTTGTCGAATTTTCCAATTCCTACCTACAACTTGTCAAAAGTATTATTTATTTTCCTACTTTTCAAATCTCTAATTCACTATTGCATAGTCTTGTATTTTCATAAGTGATTGAAAAATTCAAATTAAACATTGTTGTCTAACTAGCTTTTTTTACACAATAAGAAAGCTGGAACTTTGAGGTGCATAATTTATATTTTCATGGCTACTGGATTTTTAAAAACTATAGTTCTGAATTGCCTGTAAATGTAGTTTATTTATGCTACTTATTTAAGTGCGAAATGTGGGATTAACATAAGTTGCTAATTAGGAGCGCCTCACAAATGGTAAACTACCCGCTACGAATGAAAGAAACTGTTTTTCTTCACCTGCACCCTAGTTTTGGTCAATCATGATGGTCACAACAGGATTTCTCCCCTAGTTCTGGTACAGGATCATAACCACCAGGATGGAAAGGATGACAGCGTAAAATCCGCAAAGTTGCCATCCAACCACCACGCAGTACCCCAAAACGTTCGATCGCTTGGATAGCATACATCGAACAATTTGGTTGAAAGCGACAAGTAGGAGGAAAAAGAGGAGAGACGAATAACCGATAGCCTTTAATAATCCAAATCAATAATATTTTCATAGCCCAAATCTAATAAAGTAGTGATAGAAGTCAAGAATTTTCTCTGTTGATTACATTATTTCCTGGTTTGGAATCCATTTCTCTATTGTGGCTGCAAATTACCCTGGCTGCTGCTTGGGTTGTATTGATAATCCTTATCGCTTGGGGAGTCAGTCGTTTTACCAACAGTGAACCAGAAATCATCCGCAAAATCGTGCATATTGGCACTGGAAACGTAATTTTGATCGCTTGGTGGTTAAACATTCCAGCCATTGTGGGTATTACAGCCTCGATTCTCGCCATTATCATCACACTATTGTCCTACATCTTCCCAATTTTGTCAGGAATTAACAGCGTTGGCCGCCAAAGTTTAGGAACATTTTTTTACGCTCTCAGTATTGGTATTTTAGTAGCTCGATTTTGGTATTTACAACAACCAGAATATGCTGCTATAGGAATTTTAACCATGGCTTGGGGAGATGGACTAGCGGCTTTAATTGGTCAACGTTTTGGTAAACATCAATATAAACTTTTCGGCTCAAACAAAAGCTGGGAAGGTTCTTTGACAATGACATTTCTTAGTTTCCTAATTAATATGTTTATTTTATTGGCAACACAAGGAAACATCTGGCAAACATGGGTAATATCAATAGTTGTAGCCATAGTAGCGACTACATTAGAAGCCTTTTCATTTTTAGGTATTGATAATTTAACGGTTCCTATTGGTAGTGCGGCCTTAGCTTATAGCTTAGTCCAGATACTGGTGCTTAATTGAATAGCTAAATACTAAATTATATATTGCTTGCAATATACCCTCAAAAAACTGAAGAATCTGTATGGATTTGGCAAGTTAATTCAAAAACATAAAATATTTAATATACCTTCTCTAAAGGTATGATTATATCTGTAAAAATTAAAAAATTTTATATCTACTTTGAGAAGTAGAACTACCAAATTTGAATTCTATCCCTAGATTTATGAATTGGTGAGGAAGAATGCTTATAGTTGGGTTGTTAGGTGGCGATTTACCTAATTTCGTAAGTGAGGCCAACAATTATGTCAGCTCAAATAAATACGTCCGATTTGTTTGTTGTCTTATCTGATCACCAACAAGAGTTTTTAACTGGTGGGGCTGACTTTGAACTAGCTGGTAGTAACTATGCCAACAGATTAGCAAACCTGCAAGGTACCACAGCTTCCGGCCCTGCTGGTAGTACTGGTAACTCTATTGGTACAACTTCCGCTGTCAACACCGCAGCCCAAGACTTGTTGGGATTGGGTGCGCCGGCAGTCCCGACTGTTGGTGCGTTGGGTGCAGCGCCAATTCTCGACGGTCTAGCAGCAGCCCCATTAGCAGCTGCACCAGCCGCAGGTTTAGGTGGACTAGGTGGCTTGGGCACTCCTGCTTTGGGTGGTTTAGGTGGCTTTGAACCTGGCATTATCTAAATCAGTTAAACCTTGTCACCATTCCCAATGGTGGCTAGAAAATTAATTTTCATACCTCATCACTTCGCCTATCTAGACTTGGGAATGGTGTATCGGGGTGATCAAAGAACCAAATACCCAGCTTTTTCTTGATACCCCTACCCCAACGGCAACTGTTATTTCCCATAACTAACTGATGATTATAGTTCAGTTACATCAAGCTGCATCTCGATCTCTGCGGTGCTGCTGGTACTGAGCAAACTGAGCGTTCTGGGTTTCCTATTGTTGGGAGTTAGCAACTAGACATTCCATGACAGATACTGATAGGCTTTCTTGTTGCCCAAAATAACACTGGATCGATAAGTAATTCTCTTGAATCCTTTGTTTGATTATGTACGTAAGTGAGGCTAAAAATTATGTCATATCAAATAAATCCGTCCGACTTGTTTGTTGCTTTATCTGATCACCAACAAGAGTTTTTAACTGGTGGGGCTGACTTTGAACTAGCTGGTAGTAACTATGCCAACAGATTAGCAAACCTGCAAGGTACCACAGCTTCCGGCCCTGCTGGTAGTACTGGTAACTCTATTGGTACAACTTCCGCTGTCAACACCGCAGCCCAAGACTTGTTGGGATTGGGTGCGCCGGCAGTCCCGACTGTTGGTGCGTTGGGTGCAGCGCCAATTCTCAATGGTCTAGCAGCAGGAAATCCAGCACTAGGATAGGAGCCGATGCTTTCATCAATCCTGTCCTTACCAGTCCTCTAGGAGGCTTAGGTTTAGGAGCGCCCGGAACACTTTTGTAGAAGTCTTAGGATTTGTGTAACAATAACCTGAACAGTTTTTATATGGAAGTTGGATTAACAATCCATTTTCGATTTTCGATAAAAATTGTACAACTTATTTTTACATGATGCTTTAATAGAAGACTTATTGGTATATTTACCGTAGGCAATTACCGAACTTTGCTGCATTCCCTTGTCTTACCAAGAAACTGTATTTTGGAAATTAGACTAGACCGTTTCAGGTATCTAATTCCAAATTCCACTTTGAATTTGGGATTATGAAAACTTAACTTAATAATTTTTTCAGCAATTCATCTGTAGCAATCATTTTCCCAATTCGTATAAGTTTCTGTCTCTTGGGAAGTAGCAAGTATCGATTCTAGAGGCTTTTCTATTATTTTCTTAACTGCAAATTCTGAATTGTCTGACTTTTGTCAGAGAGAAAATTAAATCCATGATTCAGCTTCTGGAATCCTGTATTTGAATATTACGCAAGTTGCGCTAAAAATCATGTCACTTCATATTGTTATATCCGATTTGTTGGCAGATTTATCTGAACAGCAACAGGAGATTCTAACTGGCGGTACAGACTTTGAGTTATCTAGCAGTAATTTTGCTAACAGACTGGTTGTTTTACGAGGGTCTGTATTTTCTGGACTAAACGGTAGTTTCGCAAATTCATCAGGTCAAAGTTCACAAGTCAATACCGCTGCACAAGATTTATTGGGATTGGGTGCGCCATCTATACCTAACTTTCCGGCTTTGGGTTCTGCACCAGTTCTCACTGGCTTACCCGCAGAATTTACAAAACGGTTAGGTGGTTTAGGTCGCTTATTAGGTTTAGGTGACTTTGCACCAAGTTTTAGCGGTTTTGGCAGATGAATAAATTCGGCCAAACTAAAAAACTATGGTAGGCAAACAATCATGTCATGTCAAATTATCATACTAAACTTATTTATTGATTTATCTGAAGGGCAACAAGAATTAATGTCTGGTGGTGCTGAACCTCAGATTAATAACAACAATTTTGCTCAAAGAACTGGAAATACAAATTCAACTAATAAGACTGGTATATTAGGGAATGTTTCTCAGATTAATACCCAACTAGCTGATGTCAATAGTGGCGCACAAACAATTTTGTCATCTGATGCTCTGGGAGTTTCCCCTATGGGTGGTGTAAATAATTTTGCACCCAGTCAACCATTTTCATCAACAATGGTTTAGTAAGTAGAAGACTCATGAACCTCAAGATTTTGTTTCTTTTATTTGTAACAAAGAAATCACGCCATCTGTGGGGCTTTCCCAATTTAAAAGCCAATTTAACTAAGGTGAACAATCATGTCAAATTCCATCAGTATACAACAACGGCTAGTTGAGTTATCTGATCAACAACAGGAACTTTTATCTGGTGGTCAGGTTGGGTCTGCTGATCCACTTCTTGCCCCTATTACTGCTCTCAGAGGCAGACCAGTCAATCCAATTGGTAAAGCTATCAATGATGGTTCAGAAACTAAACTGGGTAATAATACCCTACAAGGAGTAACTAATTCTGGACTACTAGGTAGTATTGGTAATTCCACTGGACAGGGTAAGGGTACTAGTACTGGTGCAGAAGATATTATGATTTTGCCAGCATTTTTGGGTTCCAGTCAAACACTCTAGAGTTTATGGTTTCTCATTTCAGAAAATTTTGTCAATTTTGGCGGACTAAAATCTCCGCTACCTATACATTAATACAACATAATTCAAGAGTCACAAGTCAGGTTTTTGGTTTAAATTATGTACTTAATTTACCTGCAATATGCTGTAACTAGAATAGAAGTACTGCACAAAGCAAATTTTATACACAATTTATTCCCAAATAAATTTGGGATTATTAAACAGTTAAGTTTGAGGCTTGAGTAAATTTTTTACGTCAAAGTTATTTGACTATTTTGTTTGTCTAGTAAACACTGACAATTAAATTCCAATAGTTATCATTTCATTGTTATTGGCTAAGTCAGTAATTTAAAACTCAATCGGCAAGTAAATATGTGGAATCTGGTGTTTGTAATTAGGAAGGGGGGAGAGGAGATTCTTACTACTCGCTCAACGTAAGTGAGGTCTTTGAGTGAGATTGAGCGTTCTCCTCTGTTTTTTTCTCAACCGTGCCCACTTCAGAGATTGAAAGAAAAGTTTTTGCTATGGTCAGCCGTTACTTTTCTTATCCCCCACTAATTATTATAGAGGATTATTGACCATGATGTTTACTGTTGTGAGAGACTTATTTTATTCTGGTGCTGTTTAGTTGAATTAAGACCTGTTGTTATCCTGTTTTGACAAGGTTGATATTTTGGATATTCTTTATCTTCACCAAAAGATAGAGGCAAAGATATCTTTTTCGAAGGTTATTTGTCGAGAGGTGGTTCTGAATAATCGCCGAACTATAAAATGTTAGACTTGGCTGCTTGATTATGTTTCTCCAAGTAGAACACTTTTACAAATTTTTACTACTCTCTGAGGACAGATTACTTCAGACAGTGATTTTTCTGTGAGATGGGATTTGCAATCAAGTTATATGGAGTTATCTAAGCCGTCTCAATATCAACTGCAAACCCAGATAACCCTCATGTTCATTGATGTTTCAAACAAAAAGGTGCAACGCTGTGGACTCTTTACGCCGCTATGAAAACAATGTTTGGAATGGATCTCATGATCCGAATTCTGAACATCTGCATTTAGTTGAAGTTAATGAGTTTCTACCCCAAATTCACAAATGGACTAGCATTGGTGTGGGGGTAATGTTGACTATTTTTGTAGTGGGTGTAGGTTTGACAACTGTACTCAATTACAAAGTAACGGTAAAAGTTCCTGCCAGTATTAGACCGATGGGAGAACTAAGGCTAGTTGAGTCAGCTATTTCTGGTCAGGTGCAAAAGATTGTGGTTAAAGACAATCAGATTGTAACTCAGGGGGATGCGATCGCTTACGTTGATGATTCCCCTCTGCAAACCCAAAAAAGCCAACTACAAAGTAATATTCAGCAAGGTAAATTACAACTTGTACAAATTGATGCTCAACTAGGTGAAATTAATACTCAGATTCTGGCACAGGCAAATTTAAATAATCGCACAATTTTAGCTGCACAAGCTGAGTTAGGTGGTACTCAACGCAACTTTAATGATCAACAAATCAAAGCTAATGCAGAGATGTCACAAGCTGAAGTGGCTTTAAGATTTGCGAAATCACAACTTGAACGCTTACAACAAGAGAGAGTATTAACCACAACGATAGATGAAGCACAAACAGCGTTAAATCTTGCCAAGTTGCAAAGAGATAGATTGCAAGCGATCGGCAATTCTGGTGCAATATCTCACAGTATGTCGGAAGAAAAACAACAAGCCGTTAAATCTGCCCAAGCCAAGTTAGAACAAGCTAAAAACAACGCTAAAACTCTCCTTGAAGAAAAACAACAAGCCCTAGAAATTGCTAAAACAAATCTATATAAAGCAAGAACAGCTATCAATCCTAGTAATTCTGTGGTAATTATCGCATCGGAACGAATAAAACAAGAACAAGCTAGGAGTGAAGCTACCTTAGCCGCTTTGAAAAGAGAACTTCAGACTCTACTCCAACAACGTCTAGAAATTCAAAAGCAGCTTATTCGCGGTCGTCAGGACTTGCTACAAACAGAAACTGATTTGAATCATAGTGTAATTCGCGCACCTATTACTGGCACTTTACTACAATTTAGACTTCGCAACCCTGGACAAGTGGTACAACCCAGTGAAGCCATTGCTCAGATCGCTCCCTTGAATGCTCCTTTACAAATCAAGGCTTATGTACCTGCTCAAGAGATTAATAAAGTAGAAGCAGGTCAAAAAGTCCAAATGCAAGTTTCTGCTTGTCCTTATCCAGATTACGGCACTCTCAAAGGCATTGTCAAAAATGTTGCCCCAGATATTTTTCCAGTTGCACAAACCCAATCTCAAAATAATACAGCCGCAAATATTCAGCAGGTCAATGGTTATGAAGTAACTATTGAACCAGAAACATTATATGTAGGTAGAGGTGATCGGCAATGTCATGTACAACCAGGAATGCAAGGTCGAACTGATATTATTTCCCGTGAAGAAACTGTACTGCAATTTATTCTCAGGAAAGCTCGATTAATTACTGATTTGTAATTAGTCATAAATCATTGGCTACTGGTTATTGGTCATTAGTTGATTTACAGACATTTTCTGTTTTTAAATTTTGAATTTAAACTTTTGTATTATATGTTTAATCCATTCAAATCTCAAAAAAAATACCAATCTGTTTTACAGGCAAGTGAAGAAGACTGTGGTGCAGCTTGTCTAGCGTCCATTTGCAAATATTACGGACGCTTCTTAAGCATAAATAAAGGTCGAGAAGCCGTAGGAACAGGACAACTAGGTACAACTTTATTAGGTTTAAAACGTGGATCTGATGATTTAGGATTCAATGCTAGAGCTGTTAAAGCCTCACTAGAACTTGTAGATAGAATCACAGAAATCCAACTACCAGCAATTATTCATTGGCGCGGTTATCACTGGGTTGTTTTATATGGAGAACGGGGTAAAAAGTATGTCATTGCTGATCCGGCTGTAGGTATTCGCTATATCAAACGCGAAGAATTAGTAGCAGCTTGGAACGGAGTCATGCTCTTACTAGAGCCAGATCCAGAGCGTTTTTCTCAACAACCCCAAGAAAAACCTCACGGTGGCTTGTTACGCTTCTTCATGCGAATATTGCCCTATCGGGGATTACTCACTCAGGTATTGATGATAAATATTATCCTGGGTGTCTTAGCTCTAGGAACTCCTGTTTTAATTCAATTACTAACCGATGATGTCCTGGTGCGGGGAGATATTCAGCTACTTACAGTTGTGGTATCTGCTGTTGTCGTTATGACCATATTCAGTAGTAGTTTACAAGTCATTCAAGCTACTATGATTGCTCATTTTGGTCAACGATTGCAATTAGGCTTAGTCTTAGATTTTGGACGGAAAATACTGCAATTACCTTTAAATTACTACGAGTCTCGCCGGAGTGGTGAAATTACAAGTAGATTAAGTGATATTAATGAAATTAATCAATTAGTTTCTCAGGTAGTAGTTCTTTTGCCTAGCCAGATTTTTATTGCCGTTATTTCATTTTGCTTAATGATGTTTTATAGCTGGCAATTAACAATAGCTGTAATTGGCTTTGGTGTTCTAATGACTTTATCAACTCTGCCATTCTTGCCAATTCTTCAACAAAAAACCCGCAGTCTATTAGTTCTGGGAGCAGAAAATCAAGGGGTATTAGTAGAAACTTTCAAAGGCGCACAAGTAATCAAAACAACTAATGCTACTCCTCAATTTTTGGATGAATTTCAAAGCCGTTTTGGTCGTCTAGCTAATCTTACTTTCAGCACAATTCAAATTGGTATTATCAACGGTACTGTTGCAAAGCTTCTTTCTACTCTTGGTGGTGTAATTCTACTGGGTATAGGCAGTATGTTAGTAATTAGCAACAAATTAACTATTGGTCAAATGCTAGCTTTTAATGCCTTACAAGTGAATGTTTTAGCTTTAATTGGTTCTTTGGTAGGATTAGTAGATGAATATTTCCGTTCTCAAACTGCAATTTCTCGTTTGCTAGAAGTTATTGATGCCACACCAGAAGTAGTTGGAGGTAGTCAAAAGCCTCTTGCACAAATCGCCGGTGATGCCGATATTCATTTCTCTCATCTTACATTTCACCACGCAGGAAGAGTTGATTTATTAGAAGATTTTTCTCTTAAACTTCCCGGTGCAAAGGTGATTGCTTTAATTGGTAAATCAGGTTGTGGTAAAAGTACCTTAGCAAAATTGATAGCAGGTTTATATCAGCCAACTTCAGGTAATATTCGCATTGGGGTTTTTAATATCCATGACCTTTCTCTTGATTGTTTGCGACAACAAGTAGTTTATGTACCCCAAGAACCTCATTTTTGGAGTCGATCAATTTTAGAAAACTTTCGTTTAGGAACACCTTCTATTCCTTTTGATCAAGTTGTTCAAGCCTGTGAAATTGCTGATGCTGATGGTTTTATTAGTCAATTACCTAACAAGTACCAAACGGTGTTAGGAGAATTTGGTGCAAATCTTTCTGGTGGACAAAGACAACGATTAGCGATCGCACGCGGAATACTTACCAATCCACCCATTTTAATCTTAGACGAAGCAACGGCAGGACTAGATCCAGTAAGCGAAACTCATGTCTTAGATAGATTGTTGGCATCTCGCAAAGGTCAAACCACAATTTTGATTACCCATCGTCCCAGTGTGGTTAATCGAGCAGATTGGATAGTGTTAATGGATCAAGGTGAAGTAGAATTGCAAGGTAGCCTAGAAACTTTTCTTTCTCAGAAAGGAGAGCATATGAAGTTTTTAACTATATAAAATTAATGCTCTCGTCTTGTAAGGATTTAACACTATGGCAGATAATCAGACATCTAAGCATCAGGCACTATTTCATGACTTATCTGAAGCAGATCAAGAAATATTAATTGCTGGGCAAGTTTTTAATGTTATTGGTAAAACTGACTTTTTCTTCCAAAAAACTGACATTGACAGCGCCGCAGATAGTGACTTAAATCTAGGAGTTAGTGAATCTAGTACACAAAGTAGTAAATATAAGTTATCACAAATTACCATAGCTACTTCTTTCACTTTTGGTATACCCATAATCAATTATCCTGGTAACGAATTGAGTGATTTTTACCTAATTTACTAAATAACTTGTTTTCCTGAAGCACAAATTTGGCTCTTGCCTTGTTTTTATGGTGATCGAGGATTAATCATAGCAAAACCCTTACCCTGTAAGGGTTATGAATAACTATGATCTGTCTTGAATGAAATGCCTATGAAATAAACCCGGTTTTCCTTAAAAAGAATTCAAGAACCGCAAATTTAGAATTTCAACATCATTATCATTGTGTAGAGAGAAACTATATTTTATATCTCTACATTTCTGTTGCTCATATAAATAAAAAACACTAATAATATATATCTCGTAAACTTTACTATTTTTCTGAAAAATCATGAGTTAAAAGAAAGAAATATTTTAAATAAAAATATAACCAGAGTTCAATTTTATTAAAAGATAAAACATTAATAATAAAAGCATAGGTGATTACACACCTAAATGTGTTTTTGAGGTCAATAATCATGTCAGATAAAATCAAAAAATCAGATTTAGTTGCTGAATTATGTACAGAAGAACAACAGCTTCTTTCCGGAGGTCAATACGGTATGGGCAGGTACCCTGGTGGTGGCTACCAAGGTGGTGATGGTTATCCTGGTGGTGGTTACCAAGGTGGTGATGGTTATCCTGGTGGTGGCTACCAAGGTGGTAAACGTTACCCCACCTATATCTGTCGTCCTATTTACGGCTACGGTTACTAAACCAGCACCATCTACAGACTAACAGTTCTGTAAGTTAGACTTTTCAATCACTACAGGGAGGAGAAAAAACATCTAATTCACTCAACGCAATCAAAATGAAAATCAAAATTTGAGGGAATTCAAATAATCTCTTCTTCTCCTCCTTTGCTGTGATGACAATCTTGTTTTCCATTTACTGAGTTTTGTCATTTCCCAACTATCCGATTTTTTAAATATGGGATCTTACCTAAACATTGACAAAGGTAACAATGTAAGTGAGGCAATTCATCATGTCTAATCAAATCAATAAATCAAATTTAGTGGAATTAACGACAGAAGCACAAGAACTTATATCCGGGGGATATTGCGATTATTCCCCTTGCTATAAACCTCGTAAATGCTGTGGATACAAACCCTACCCTGAGTCTACACCCTATAAAGACTGTGATTACTCTTCCTGGTTCTAATAAGAACTAACATCCAGTAAGTAAAGTCCCCAAAATAGGTACTATAGGATAGTTTGTGTTTTTCAAAACTCTAATTCTAGTTTGAAGAGAAAATTTAAATAACTTCACCTTTTATAAATCGAGTTTTGTAGAACTCGAAACCCTAATCAGGGTCTTATCTTCTTTAAGATTGAGCAAATATAGCAGCCAGCTAATGTCTAAGCTACCCTATGGGGGGCAGCGCACGCCATTTATAAGCTGAGTCTTCAAATTTTTCTTAATTACATTGGCAACTGCTATAACCGATGATTTTCTTAGAGAAGAAACATCTAGACTCCATATCTAGTTTTCTCTTCAAATTTCTAAAAAATATAAATATACAGAAATAGGATTAATTTTTAAAATAAATTATCAACCATCTAATTCATAATCTCTTAATTTATAACAACCAAAAGGTAGAAGTTTTAATCCATTAAACTATGACTAGAGAATTATTGGATTTATTGTTATTTGTGTTTATAAAAAAAGTATAGATTGATAACACCAAATTGAGGCTAAAATTTATGTCAGATAAACACATCACATCTGATTTGGTTCACGAGATATCCAGCGAAGAACAGCAACTTATATCTGGTGGCTGGGGTGGTGGTTCCTGGGGTCCCTGGGGTGGTGGTTCCTGGGGTCCCTGGGGCGGTGGTTCCTGGGGTCCCTGGGGCGGTGGTCCCTGGGGTCCCTGGGGCGGTGGTCCCTGGGGTCGTGGTCCCTGGGGCGGTGGTCCCTGGCAAAGAAGACATCAGTATTGGTAGTAGTGAGCTAGACAAATCCACAAAATAGATATCCAATTCCTTTTAGTTAAGGGTAAAAGAGCAAAGATAAAATATTTTGATTCACCACTTACTCTTTACTCTTTATCCCTTAACCTTTCCTATCTTTCTCATCAACTTGTTTCCGAAGATATAAATATTTAGATTCTTATTTATCACTTTAGATTAGTTTAATCTCTGCAAAATATATTTATTAATTAGGTCATAAAGACCTATTTTTGTAAGTGAGGCTAAAAATTATGTCAGTTCAAATCCTTAAATGTTAATTATTTGTGGATTTACCAACAGAGGAACAAGATTTAGCATCTGGTCGGCTTGGCTATGCTCGTTTAGGTGTATGGTCTACCTGATGCCGGATTTGGCTATGGTGGTGGTCTAGGCTATGGTGCTTATCCCGGTATGCATTGCTATGGTGTGTTACCAGGTACCGTTTTTGGCTATTAATAACTTAAGAAAACTATCGCATAATTTTTACTATCTGATTAACTAAAGGGGTAGAAAATCACTCATCTACCTAACTCAAAATCAATTCAATTTTGAGTTAGTTTAAGCAGTATAATAGACCTATCCTTAAAAGCAATTTTGTGGGAAAATAAACAGAAAAAATGTAAGTATGTATATCAATAGTGACAAGTCCCCTAGAAAGAATAGAATTATACCTCCAGGAATCAAAAAGATTAATTGGGATTAAGTATGAAGACTTTATGACATTAGTAGTATTAGCAG
>ERZ1034419.29-NODE-29-length-37055-cov-39.363459_pt1 | contig 37055 bp, 35 predicted proteins | sample MGYA00520531_ERZ1034419 | MGnify/ENA primary metagenome ERZ1034419 (study PRJEB33736, sample SAMEA104288485) | Azolla nilotica | place: Sudan | collected 1982 | study: EMG produced TPA metagenomics assembly of the PRJEB19522 data set (Is there foul play in the leaf... | reverse complement strand
GCTCTTGACTTCAAATCAAATCTGAAGATTGTTGTTGATGAATTCTTACCCCAATGGAATTACACTCCTAAACCAGAGTTACAGGTTATTTAATCCACCATCCTAAGTTAACAGTGGCAGTAATGGCCATTAACTTTTCAAAGTATAGCTTGTGGTGCTTACGAGATCTGAGGCTACTCATTATTAGTTACTAACTATACAGGAATACGATATTTCCTGTCTTTAATACCAAGTATCGGTAGATAATCACTCCTGGTAATAAAAAATAAGACTATGGATAGATGCAAAAAAGCAAAATATCCATATTAGTTAATAATCAATTTAATTGAAATTAATCAAAATTCATGAATGATCGCAAAATGATAGCTTAAAGAAATTTAAGATACATTTGTTAGCATTTAGATTTTGCTGATTTCATATGAAGGAGTTGTAACAATTTGGTGTGATTTAGGAAAATTAAGAACAACAGTCACTTTAGTCTGTTTAGTCACAGTTAGTGCAGGAATTTCAGACATAGCTTTTGCAGTCCGTCAGCTTAATTATAAGCCTCAGGAATTCCGGGCTGTCTTGCATGGGTTAGGATATACTGTGAAAGTAACAAATAATATACTTATGGATGAGGAAACTAAAAAAGCAATCAGTGAATTTCAAAAAGGTTATAAGCTGACTGTTTATGGTAAACCAGGTCAAAAAACTCAGGCTTTTGCTGCGAACATAGTACAAATTCTCCAAGGGAATTTAAATGCAGCACTGAAACCTAATCCTCCCCTACCCCGTGATCAATTCTATAGCCCTCGGATGGAAGAATTGGTAAAAGAGTATCAGAAAAAAATCAATTAACGGAAACTGGTATTGCTGATTTGGTACTTCGTCAGAAGTTGGATGAAAAGGCCAAGAAAGCTATTGGACAAACAATCAAGCCGACAGCGACACCAACCGTCAAGCTAACTATAAACCCAAAGCTAAACCAAGCGTCAAGCCAACAGCTACACCTTCAACCACACCTTCAACTACGCCGTCAGCAGAGTCCACGACTACACCTTCAACAAAAGCCACACCCTAGACTCATAATTTATTATTGAGTATATTTCTTACATTGAGTATATTTCTTACACTGATTGCAAGCAGTACAGTGTAGGATTATAGTTAGATTAGTTACAATATAGGTTAGTCTCTCACTCTGTGTTAGAGATACGGCAAATATTGGTATATAAAACTCTATACAACACCTACACAAGAAACTGTGAAACTATTTTTCCTCATTTTTTATCCTTATGCCTAGAGCACGCTGCAAGTCGCTAATGGCTTTGCTAAATGTGGTTCATTTTTCCGTGATAAATGCATAAGTACTAAATATAACCAAATTTATTTTGATACATAAAAATCTGATATATAAATATCTGGTACAGAGGATTTATATATCAATTTTTTTTAAACTATTGCTACTCAGATAGATAGCTATAAAAACTAAGTGAATTTTTATAATCATTCATTTGTAATTTCATCTTAACATGACAATCGCCACTATATTACAAATTCGTAGCTTTCTATTATTATTCCCATGAGGGAAGGTGTTCAAGATTCACGGCTACAAGAACTCTTAAAAGTCCAAGGTAGCACTGAGTTTATTTTAGTTTATCCACCTGTTCAAAGAGTTACTGCTTTAGTTAATGCATCAGTAAAATACCTTCTATGCATTAATTGCGATGAACATCTGCATACAAATATTCCTGAAATTACAGAAGATTATTTTACAAACTTTCCTGAGAGCTATTTCTTCAGATTAAATCAAGTTCAATTTCCTCTTAACAAACTACCCATTGATAAACCTTGGAATTTATTCCCTAATATTCAAAACTTCGAAGTCAGAAAGCGTGATGTTTCAAAAGCTTACTCCGACGAGGAAAATAAATATACAATGAGAGAAATTCCTATTGTTCCTTTTGATAATAAACTAGACTTCTTAGCAGTTCTTAGGGGCATAGAGATGAAAAAGGACCTCATCAAGAAAACTTTGACAAGAAAGTTTGGAAAAATTATCTTGTTCAAGAAGCACTCAAGGAGATTGAACCGAACTTTACTCTATTTGGTCCATTTAAATATATTCCTTTTTGGAGGGCTGACCGATTGATGGGATTATCTCTACAGGCAAGATTGTTTGAGCCGGGAAAAATAGTGGGTTATTGGCTACCTTTACCGGAGCAACTTCGTACTGAGGACAATCTTCCAAACCAACCACGAAAAAATCGACGTTATGTATTAGCTGAAATCCTATTATTAAGACAATTTAGAAGTTTTGGCTATATTTGGAATTTGACAATATTCCATAGAGGTGGGATTTTTATGGTCTGGTTTCCCAAGGAAACACTAAGAGGGTTTTTGAAAAGTTATGCTGTAGCTTGCTTCCCGCAGGGTACGTAGCGCAGCGAAGTGAAGCATCTCATATTAATTGCTTAAACCCCAGATTCTTCGTTCCGGTTTGCTCCACTCAGAATGACAAATTATACCTTTTCTAACTTTTTAAACATACACTAAGAAAAATTGCCCAAAAATTAGGCTTGAAAAAATCCTGAACTAGAGATGATATCTCCATTATTAAAATAACCAAAACTCACTTGGACTAAAAACCTAAAAATAGGATGAATAAGCTTCTATGTCAAATTACAAAAAAAACGATATGCCAACTTTATTAGTAACAGGTGGTGCAGGATTTATTGGGGCTAATTTTGTCATCCAAGTTAGAAATTCCAAATGGGCTAACATCGTTAATTTAGATAAATTGACTTACGCCAGTAACCTCCAGAATCTAGCAAAATTGCAAGATGATCCCAACTATTATTTTATTCGAGGAGACATTAATAATTCTGAGCTGGTAAGTTATTTACTAGAGGAATATCAGCCAGATGCCCTTATAAATTTTGCCGCTGAAACTCACGTTGATAGTTCAATTATTAGCCCACGGAATTTTATCCATACTAATGTAGTAGGAACATTTGAATTATTAGAAGCGAGTAAGGCTTATTGGCAAAAACTCACATCACCAAGAAAGGAAAAATTCCGCTTTCTGCACATATCTACTGATGAAGTATATGGTTCTTTAAGTTCAACAGATCCAGGATTTCGAGAAGATACACCCTATGCACCCAATAGCCCCTATTCTGCTTCTAAAGCAGCTGCTGACCATCTCGTGCGCTCCTACTATCACACATACAATCTACCTACTTTAACAACTAATTGCTCGAATAATTATGGACCTATGCAATTTCCTGAAAAACTGATTCCTTTAACTATTCTCAATGCTTTAAATGGTAAATCTCTACCTATATATGGTGATGGTCGAAACATTCGAGACTGGCTTTATGTAAAAGATCACTGTGATGCTATTTGTCTGGTTCTGATAGAAGGCTGTACTGGCGAAACTTACAACATCTGTGGCATAAATGAACAAACAAATTTGGTAGTTGTGGAAAAGATTTGTGCCATTCTCGATGAATTAGCACCTCAAGATAATTTTCAATATTCTTCTCTAATTACTTTTATTAAAGACCGTCCTGGACATGACCACCGTTATGCAATTGATTGTAGTAAAATTAGCAGAAATTTAGGTTGGAAACCAAAAGAAAATTTTGATAGTGGTCTATTGAAAACTGTGCAGTGGTATCTGAATAATTCGGCTTGGGTAGACTCTGTATGTACAGGTACATACCAAAGTTGGATTAAACAAAATTATGGAACTCGTTGAAGAATAAATTAACCCCTTTGGGGAATTAAAAATTCAAAGTTCAAAATTCAAAATAATCTCTGGTGGCTTGCACCCGTTACTGATTGCCGACCACTGAATTTCGTTTAGTGGAAGCCTGTACTCACAATTAATCAATTGGAAATTTTTCTTAATTTTGTTGGTGCAGCCGGCTGTAAGCACTATTTTGAATTCTGACTATTGAATTCTTTATGGATAATTTATTATCGTATATAAGGATAGTAAAATGAAGGGTATTATTCTAGCTGGTGGTTTTGGTAAAAGACTTTATCCCTTAACTCAAGTTGTCAGTAAACAGTTAATGTCTGTTTATGACAAACCCATGATTTACTGTCCTTTATCGATCTTGATGTTAGCTGGAATTATGGAGATTCTGGTTATTTATACTCCCATTGATTTACCTCCTTTTCAGCGACTTCTTAAGGATGGTAGTCAATGGGGTCTTAACCTTATTCATGTTGAACAGCCTAAGCCTGACCCTTTAGCTCAAGCTTTCATATTAGGAAAAGATTTTATCAAAAATGACCGAGTATACTTAATTTTGGGAGACAACATATTTTATGGACATGGTTTAACTAAAGTCCTGACTCGTGCTTCTCAACTCCAACATGGAGGGTTGGTTTTGGTTATAAGGTGACAGAACCTCAAAACTATGGTGTGATTGAATTGAACGCTGATGGTAAAGCAATTAGAATATAAGAAAAACCGAAAATTCCTAAATCAAAATACGCTGTTCCTGGTATTTACTTTTATGATGATCAAGTTACGGAAATTGCTGCTAGTTTGAAGCCTTCTCCTCGTAATGAACTAGAAATTACTGATGTGAATTTAGCTTATTTAGATCCAGGTCAATTACAAGTGGAAATTTTAGGACGGGGATATGGTTGGTTAGACACTGGTACACATGAGTCTTTGCATCAAGCTTCCAATTTCATCCAGACTTTGGAATAAAGACAGGGACTAAAAATAGCTTGTATTGAGGAAATTGCATATCTTCGAGGATATATTGATTCTCGTCAGTTGTCTTACTTGGCTGAATCTATGGGTAAAAGCAGTTATGGTCTTTATTTAAGGAAAATGCTAGAAGATGAAATTGATTCTAATCTAGAAAAATAGATTCTCTAAGCATGGTAATTAATACATTAAAGAATGTTTAATTATCATCAATAGTTTAAGTCTTTTGAGGCAAAGAGTATAATTTTATGAAGGTCGTATTTACAGGAATACCTGATGTGCTGCTAATTGAGCCCCAAATTTTTGGAGATAAATGTGGCTTTTTTTATGAAAGTTATAACGAAAGAGTTTTTTTAGACAAGGTAGGAATATCATCTCATTTTTTCCAAGATAATCACTCACGTTCTATTAAAAATGTTTTGCTTGGTTTGCATTACCAAATTGAGCAGCCCCAAGGAAAACTGGTGAGAGTTGTAGTAGGTTAGGTATTTGATGTGGCGGTTGATTTGCGAAAAAGTTCTACCACTTTTGGTCAATGGGTTGGTGTGTGTTTGTCGGCTGAAAATAAACATCAATTGTAGATACCACCGGGTTTTGCTCACGGTTTTGTGGTGTTGTCTGAATATGCTCAGTTTTTGTAAAAAACTACTGAATATTATGCACCTCAGCACGATCACACTATTTTATGGAATGATCCTAACTTAGCGATCACATGGCCTATTCAATATGAACCTATTGTCTCTGCTAAGGATAAGCTTGGTAAGCTATTCTCAGAAGTGTCTCTGCTAAGGATAAGCTTGGTAAGCTATTCTCAGAAGCAGAGGTGTATTTATGAAAATCCTCTTAACAGGTACAACTAGACAAGTCGGTTGGGAACTGCAACGCACTTTGATGACTATGGGTGAAGTGATTTCTGTAGGGCGCAACCAAATAGATTTAGCGCAACCAGATATGTTTTGTCAAACAATTAGAGAACTAAAACCCGATTTGATTGTCAATCCTGCTGCTTATATAGTGGTAGATCAGGCAGAGTCACAACGATTAATAGCGATCGCTATTAATGGTATTGCACCTGGTCTGATAGCTGAGGAAGCCAAGCGTCTGGGTGCGGCTATGATTCACTATTCTACAGATTATGTTTTTGATGGAAATAAAAATACTCGCTATACAGAAAATGATCAACCAAATCTCCAAAATATCTATGGAAAAACAAAGTTAGCTGGTGAGGAGGCGATCGCATCTGTAGGTGTGGATCATTTAATTTTTCGCACTAGTTGGGTTTATGGTTTGCATGGGAAAAACTTTTTACTGACGATGCAAAGACTGGCGAAGGAACGGGAAGAAATCAGGGTAGTTGATGATCAAATTGGCGCACCGACTTACAGTCGGATGATTGTGGAAATTACAGCCCAAATCATTTCTCAGGCTCTGCCAAATGCATCTGATTTTTTCGCTACTCAAGGTAGATTATATCACTTATCAGCAAGTGGAAAAACTAGCTGGTATGGTTTTGCTAAAGCAATTTTTGCCAAAGAAATTTTTGAGCCTGATTTACAATCCAGTCAACGCAAGTTACAGAGGTTAATTGCTATTACTTCACAGGAGTATCCTACAGCCGCAAGCAGACCAGGATATTATCTTTTAGATAATCAAAAATTATCTCATAATTTTAAATTGGTGATGCCAGATTCGGAAAGGATTTTAGAGTTAGTGCTTGCTTAGTTTTCTTCTTCCTAATCTGGTTCTAAATCTTCTTCTGTCAGTTCTTGATGGGGAATGGCGGCAATAATGGCATCTATGACTTTGGAAACTTGCACAATCTCAATGTTAAGGTCAGGAAATTTTTGTCCTTTGGGAACAATCGCACGTTTAAATCCGAGTTTTGCTGCTTCTTTTAACCGCAGTTCCATTTGGGAAACCGATCGCACTTGTCCCCCTAAACCGACTTCCCCAATTAATACTGTGCCTGGATCAACTATTCTGTCGCGAAAACTGGCAACTATGGCGATTGCTATTCCTAAATCTACTGCTGGTTCTTCTACGTTCAAACCCCCAGCAGATGCAACGTAGGAATCTAATTTGGACATGGGTATTCCTACTCCCTTTTCTAATACGGCGAGAATTTGAACCAAGCGGTTATAATCTATACCTGTTCCCGCTCGACGGGGTGAAGGGTAACTAGTCGGACTAACTAAAGCTTGCAATTCGACAACTATTGGTCTTGTTCCTTCACAAGCTACGACTATGGCTGTCCCTGGTGCGGGGTCGTCACGGTTGCCTAGAAACAATTCTGAAGGATTGTCTACTTCCCGTAATCCTTGCGATACCATTTCAAATATACCAATTTCGTGGGTAGCTCCGAAACGATTTTTTACTGTTCTTAATAATCTATGGGATGCAAAGCGATCACCTTCAAAATACAAAACTGTATCTACTAAATGTTCTAATACTCTCGGACCGGCTATCGTCCCTTCTTTGGTAACATGACCAACAATTAACATGGTAATATCTTCATGTTTAGCCACTTTCATCAAAGCAGCGGTACATTCCCGGACTTGTGCTACTGAACCAGGTGCAGATGTCAATGCTGGAAAGAATACTGTTTGTATACTATCAATTACTACCAAATTTGGTTTAAGTGAGTCTATTTCCCGAAGAATTTCTTCTAAATCTGTTTCTGGCAAAACATACAGATCAGCACCGATGCTAAGAGGATTTATAGGCTCTTCTTTACTATTTTGTATATCTATAGTTTCTGCTGCATCGGTTTCTTTACTTTCAGTTTCGTCAGTAACTACTATATTTATGGGTTTGGACATTCCCAAACGAGAAGCACGTAATTTTACCTGTTGTCCAGATTCTTCTCCTGTGACGTAGAGAATACGGTATTTTTGTGCTAACTGATTAGATACTTGTAGTAATAAAGTAGATTTTCCTATACCTGGGTCGCCGCCGATTAGCACCATTGAACCGGGGACAACTCCCCCACCGAGTACCCGATCCAATTCTCTATATCCAGATTCCCAACGAGCAATTTGGCGATCGCTAATTTGCTCGAAAGTCAGTGAAGCTCTTGGTTTAGCTGGTTTAGTAGTAGATTTACCATTAGTTTGTGCAGCGTGCCAGTTACCTACTCCCCCACGACTAGGTATATCTACTCCAAAAGGTGTGGCATTCTGTTCTACTAAAGAATCGTAGGTGTCACAATTTGAACACTTTCCAAACCATTGGGAGAATTCGGCTGCACATTTACTACAAATGAAAATGGTTTTTGGCTTTGCCATGTTTAATGTTTCTTTAGAAATATTTATTCTTCCTTAAGTTTTGGAAATAGCTAAACTTGAATACTAGTAGTAGTTACAGCTTTTTCCGATTAACTAGATATTGCTTTTGCTAAATTGTGATTATGAACCATGCCTTTGACATGAAGATTCTCTACTTTGATTCTCCCCTTAGAACCCAAACTGTGAAAAGGAATTTGGACAAAGTTTTGGTTATTGCGTCCACCAATATTGATTTCTTGTTTGATACCAGAATTGTACCCAACAATCAAATTAGCGATACTATTTTGGATCAGTGATTCACCATAAATCGTGCTGTCTTGTTCAGGTAATCTCTAACTTGATTATTGCGTTTTGCTGTAAGTTTCACTTGTTGACTAGTGATACCCTTAATTAAGAACTTATCCTTGATAGATTGCAGTTGAGCATTACGCTTATTGAACCACTGGTTAATAGATTTGATTGGTTTACCATCCACAAGAAAGGATGCCCATATTAGGGATACAGTGGGCTAAAACCCACTGTATCCTTTTTCCTCCCAGGGCTAAAAGCCACTGGGTTTCCAAACTCCTGTTAGCTTTTTCATGAAAGCTTGGCTATGCTTAGATATAAATTTAGGAAACCCAGCCAGTTTATCAACAAAGTTTTTGTATGCTGTCGTTAAATAGAGTGTTGTAGCTTGTAAAATCCGACTATAACAATTAGCTAACCACACAGTATATTCAGCTTTTTTGAGTGCAGGAAGAAATACGTTAAGTGCTGACCTGCCTAGACCCTTACCCGTTTCTTTATAAACCTCAATTGATTTATTTAGGGCATAATTCCACGACCAACAAGCGCAATCAAAAGTTTTAGCTAATTGAATTTGCTGCTCTTGGGACGGATATAAACGGACTTGAACTACTTTGTGTCAGACTCAACATCACCTTATTGTTTACCTATTTTAACACAAATTATACTTTGTGTTAAAGATTATCAAGATAATAATTGCTGACTCCGCAATATCTATTGTTAGACTAACATACATCCAGTATTTGTTTTTGCTGTGCAGAAAATTTATATTTAAGATATAGCTGCAATCGTCATTACCCGCTCACAATCACCATTTTATAAGTACATTGAAGGTGGGGACTTCCGCGATCTGTTAAAATTCGTAATGTAAAATTCCAGTTAGGGAGCTTAGGAAAACTTGGAAAGTCATAAAGAAAAAATCCTGGTAGTAGACGACGAAGCCAGCATTCGCCGGATTTTGGAAACGCGCCTTTCCATGATTGGCTATGATGTAGTAACTGCTGGTGATGGAGAAGAGGCTTTAGAAACTTTTCGTAAAGCTGAACCAGACCTGGTAGTTTTGGATGTGATGATGCCGAAGCTAGATGGTTATGGTGTTTGTCAAGAATTACGCAAGGAATCTGATATTCCCATTATTATGCTAACAGCTTTGGGAGATGTAGCCGATCGCATCACCGGCTTGGAATTGGGCGCTGATGACTATGTAGTGAAACCATTCTCTCCTAAAGAATTAGAAGCGCGGATTCGCTCAGTTTTACGACGAGTAGATAAAACTGGTGCGACTGGTATTCCTAGTTCTGGAGTAATTCACGTCGGGAATATCAGAATCGATACAAATAAGCGCCAAGTTTACAAAGGTGATGAACGTATCCGCTTAACCGGGATGGAGTTTAGCTTACTAGAATTATTAGTGAGCCGTTCTGGAGAAGCTTTTTCTCGGTCAGAAATTTTACAAGAAGTTTGGGGATACACACCAGAACGCCATGTGGATACTCGCGTGGTAGATGTACATATATCGCGGTTAAGAGCAAAATTAGAAGATGATCCTAGTAACCCAGAACTGATACTAACTGCTAGAGGTACTGGTTATCTTTTCCAAAGGATACTGGAATCGGGAGAAGAGTGAAACTGGGGAATAGCGAGCAGGGCGCAGGGGGAGAATAAGAACTAACCAATGTTCAATGCCTAATGACCAATGACTAATGACCAATGACTAAATCTGATCCTAATGTTGTTTTGCGGCTTTTGCCCTTGGTAGTCGGGGGTTTGAGTGCTGTACTTTTACTGGTTAATCGCTTGTTGACACCGGAACTCACAAGTTCTCAAGCACGGGGGGATGTGTTGGGGGTAATTTTGAGTGCAGTGTTAATTTTAACGGGTTTAATTTGGCAACAGGTACAGCCGCGATCACCTGATACTGTACAACTAATTGGGGAAGAGGGATTTATTCTAGCACCAGATTTACCAGAAGCCGTGAAGACAGAATTAGCCTGGGCATCGCATTTATTATTGACCAATACAGTCACGCGATCACTCATAGTTTACTACCAAGGGAAAGTTCTGTTACGTCGCGGTATTCTGGCATCTAAATCTGAAGTCATACCAGGAACAATATTAAAACGGGTGATGGAAACACAAAAACCAGTTTATTTAGTAGCGTTGAAAGTATATCCTGGGAGAATCGAATTTGATTATTTGCCAGAAAACACACAAGGGGTAATTTGTCAACCTATTGGAAAAGAAGGTGTTTTAATCTTAGGAGCAAATGCTCCTCGTAGTTACACCAAACAAGACGAAAACTGGATTGCGGGAATTGCTGATAAATTGGCTGTAACTCTTCCAGAGTAGGGGTATATGCGTCTAGGGGAAAATAGGGAACAGTTTTCCTAATTACGTATCTCTTACGGAAGCCGGAGGCATTATTACAAATTACGAATTCTGAATTAGAAATTATGTAAATAATTTACTGGTTATTAATAGCTCTCATGCTTGTGGGTGTACTTGGTGCGGTAGTTCCAGCTATTCCTGGTAGTAGCTTAGTATTAGTAGCTATTATTCTCTGGGGAATCGTCAGTAGTTCCTTTGCAGCCATTAAAATTCCCTTGATTGTCACCATTATCTTTCTATTTTTGTTTTGACTATTGGGAGTAGATTTCCTAGCTGGTTACTTAGGTGCAAAACAAGCTCCTGCAAGTAAATGGGGACAAATTCGCGCATTTGTCGGTTTATTTCTGGGATTTTTCGGGTTATTGCCAACATTGCCCTTTGGGGGACCACTATTAGGAATGTTGCTGGGTCCACTTTTAGGGGCAATTATAGGTGAGTATATTTACCGTCGTGACTTGGGTAAAGCCGTCAAAGCTGGGATAGGAATTACAGTCGGAACAGTAGTAGGGAACTTACTTCAGGGTATTCTCGCTGTTAGTGCTATCGTAATTTTTATATGGACTACCTGGACTGAAGTATATGGAGGGTAGTATTTTTATCCTAAATTATGGTTTAACCGGCAATTTCTTCACGACAACTTCAAATAATCTGGCAGACTATTGCGGGGTGGATAAATTAAAAATAAAAGTCAATAAAACCTTGAAATATGGGCTTTGTGTTGATTCTTAACACATATAATTGATACAGCTATTCCGATTCACCAAACTGGCTTTATTTAAGACTATTGCCGGAATATTAGGTTTTACAAGATTTAGGGATGCAAGAAAAACAACTAGATTCTTGATAAAGATAATATCAAGATGCTTCAGTATATGTTGCCAGTCACTGGCTGAGTATGTAATCATTGTTGTATGGGGAATACAGAAAAAACTCAAGGAACTCAAGCAAACAGCTACAGTATACTAACCGTGTTAACACAGTAATCCTAGCCTAGTATTTAAACAAAAACACAAAACGACTTAATACAGGGTAATATCACTTAATTTCATAAACTGCTATGCAACTTACAGGATGGTTGCTAGGAAAATCACGTAATTATTTGTTCGCAATTTTTTGATAGGAGCGAAAGACTACAATGTTTAATTTCAAATCTCAATTGTTCGGCGCTGCTGCTGTACTACCTATTGCTGCTGCTGGTTTATTAGGTTCTGCTGGTTCGGCTCAGGCTTTAACACTGAATGGGAGTATTGGTATTAATGGTACAGCTATAGTTCCTAGCGATGGAGTGAATCCAGCTACTACTAGCGTTACGTTTGTTGATGTTGATGGTGTGGATCTTACAGGTGATTTTGCAAACTTCACACCAAACTTGGACTCAAACACATTGCCTATTACAGGTATTAGTATTAGCACTCTGAATCTAACAAGAACAGCTGTTCTCTCAGCTAGAAGAGCTACATACTTAACAGGAACTTACACTCCATTTATTGATTTTGGAGAAAGAACCCTGGATGATGTTACTGCCTTTCTTACCTTTGACCTGGACGATACTGAAGTTACCAGAACTCGGTTAACGAGCAATAATATCAGTGATGTAACATTGGATGGTCTGACAGGAAGATTTAATTTCGATGGAGTAACTGTGGCGACAGGCTTTTTGAACGCTTCTCTTTCTGGTATTTCAAGCACTTACCAGTTAACTATCGTTACCGATCTAACTCCTATTCCAGAACCCACTACAATGCTAGGTTTAGGTTTGGTTGCTGCGGGAATGACTGTAGCTCGTCGTCGCCAACTAGTAAAAGCTTAGTTTGAAAGACTACTTCTGATATCAAAATCTTAATTTTCGATCTGGTTAGAATGCGACAATTTACCAACCAGGTCAATTTTTTTGATTTGTAGAGAAGTTCTATACAATGTCTCTACATTCTTTATTTCACCAGATGTCTATTCCAAAGCTTGTTTTGCTTCTTTTGCGATCGCATCTACTTCATCATTAACCAGCGTCTCCAGAATAGATTTAGCTTCCGCACCACCTAAATTACTTAAAGCTTGGACAACTCTGTAACGCACTTGCCAATCTGGGTTAGTGCTGTATGGAATCAATAGAGAAACTGCTTGGACATCTCCCAACTCACCTAGAGAACTGATAGCAGCAGTTTGGATTAAACCGTTATCTGAGTTAAGAGCTTGTTTGAGAAGTTCCAAACTGCGCGGATCACCCAATGCTCCTAATGTAGCAATAATACTGAATTGTACTAGCCATTCCGAGGTTGTATGGTAAAGTTGCTCTAAATCTTCAAAAGCCGCGTGTAATTTAAGCGCACCTAAACAATCTGCTGCTGCTGCTTGCACATCCGCTTCAGGATCATTGAGCAGTTCGCGTAATATCTGCAAAGATAAATCTAAATCCTGCTCTCCGAGGGTATCAAGTTGACTTACCGCCGAATAGCGAACACGGGAATTTTCATCACCAATAGCGATTTGAACCAATTCAAACCCAGTGTTTGGTTCTATTTCTCGAATTTGATTGACTGCACGCAAGCGATCGCTAAAATTCTCCGAACTCAGTAATTCTCTCACAGATTCAGCAGAAGCACTCATGATAATTATCCTAAATTTTGAAAATTGTAATTAGTCATTGGTCATTAGAAATTGGTTTAGTTGTTCTTCTTCCCCTGCTTCCTCCCCCCTTGCTTTCTTTCCAGTCCCTACTCTGTAGCCATAGCGCGGATAATATCACCACGAGTTAGAATACCTATCACTTGACCTGTGCTATCTAACACTGGAAGACGGTGAACTTTATATTCTTGGATTATTTTTGCAGCTTCTTTCAGGGGTTTATCAGGAGTAATAGTAATAGGGGTTTTACTCATCACTTCCCCCACAGTTTGTCCTAAAGCCTTGTGTAAATCCCGTTCATAAGTACCGGGATTTTGTAAATAAATCACACTATCCAAAAACATGATGTAAGCTGGGGGAGTTACACCAGTTTCTTGCCACATCAAGTCAGTTTCTGATATAATTCCTACCACTTTACCTGCATCATCAATCACAGGTAAACCACTAATTCGCTTGTCTGCCAAAATTTGGATAGCTTCTTTTAAGGGAGTTTCGGGACGAACCAGAATAGGATTGCTACTCATCACGTCAGCAACAGTTTTAGGCATTTTTTTTACTTACACCTTTTATAAAAGTCTTGATTAATTATTGTAGAAAATTATGAGTAACAAATAAATACTGTTAATACATTGTTACTTTTTATTTTGAAAATAACCACTAATTGTCCTGAGACGTACTTTTCTATAAACTAGAATCAATAAGTTGGGTTGACGTAAGAAAGTCGAACATTATTAAAACTTTTGTTGGGTTGTACTTTAGCTTAATCCAACCTCAATTTTTATTTATCAATTTAATCGCGTGAATCTCTAACTGCCTTCATCAATTCCTTATATCCTTATATCTTTCTACATTGCCCTGATTTGAAGATAGTTCTGCCGCTATTTGGGAATAAGAGATAGCAGCTTCATCATTACCAAGTCTTGCATAAATTGAACCCAGATTACCATAAGTAGAATCTAGTAACCGTTCTAATACCAATTCAAAAAATGTTTGCGTTAAATAGTACAGAATTAGCTGCTGTGGGATTTGATTTAATTTCTTTTTCACAACAAGGTTCGGAAACTTTTGGTTGCAAAAATAATGATGTGATCGCACTTCAAGGAGAAACAACTCATATCAAACCTCCAGAACCTTCTACTATTTTCGGATTAATGAGAACTGCTTTAATCTTGGCGGCGAGTAATTCTGATAAATTGCTTAAATTTGAGTTGAGCAAATAGCAATATTTAAAAATAGATACGTTAAAAGTAAAGAAATAATAACTAATCCTTCATACATACCTGAAAATATCCATCTAAATTGTTCATATAGTTGATTGTTTATCTAGCAGTTTTCTCCTGACTTAATTAATTATCATTTTGACCTTTTCTCAAAGCTGCAATAATTTCTACATTCGCTTCTGGAAAAGTAAAATCATCTAACTCATCTAAACTTACCCAACGAATTTCTGAACATTCTATAGCTTGGGGAATACCTGCTAAATGACGACAATGATGCACAGTTAAAGTTACCTGGAAATGGGTAGAAGTATGATCAATAGTAATTAGATGTGTACCAACTTCTATTTTAATTCCTAACTCTTCTGAAATTTCCCTGGCAATACACTCTTCTATTGTTTCTCCTGATTCAATTTTACCACCAGGAAACTCCCATAAACCAGCCATTGTTCCTTTGGGAAGACGACGGTCAATTAAAATTTGTTTTTGATCGTTCCAAATTACAGCAACACCAATTATTTTATGAGGAACAGTAGATATTCTATTCATAGAATTATACCCAATCGTCAATAAAAAACTCGACAGATAGATTCTTTGACTATCCAGTTTTTAACTAGACCAAATTCGCAATATACAATATTAACATTTATTCACTAAAAAACACCAATTATTAAATTTCTCTTGTGAAGTTGATATTTCGTAGAGAATTTGTTTAACTGGCGTTAATTCGTTTTTCTATTCAGCAATATCAGTGCTATTCGCTTCGGTTCCTTGCAGGCTCATGTCAAAGCTCATTCGCTGTTCAGCATTACGCAAAAAATAACCACTAATCATAGCAGATGCCAGTAACCGTCCCAAATTTTCCCTATTGGTGGTGATAGTCACACCAAAGTGTTCAGAAGGTAAGTTTCCTAATAGTCCTGTGATATTGCGTTCCATCACCTGAAAGACTTCGGGAGAATTTGGTTTGGATAGCTGGGTAACGGTTTCTGGACTTAAGGATTTAACGTAATGCCATAAGTTGCTAGTTTCAGACTCGCTATCAAAAAATTCAGAGACTCGATTGGGTTGGTTACTCACTTTTGATCTCCTTCTACTAACACTGTTAATTGCGGTGTTTAGGACTGAAATAATTAATAACCTATTTTGTATTGAATTTAGATGAAAATTGTGTGTTCATATCAATCAATTTAACAGGTTATGTCAGTCGTGGGAGTCGGTTAAACCGTACCAAAGGCGGAGTATTTTTACGAATAGGCAGTTGGTGATTGGGTTATTTAGATCCTCAACTTCCTAATGCCTAATCCCCAGTCACCAGTCTCTTTCAACTACCTAACTAGCAAGATATTCGTTAATGTTAACTTTAGATTTGCGAAGTTTCGTTAAGGCTTCACGCTCAATTTGTCGGACTCTCTCACGGCTGATATTGAGGATTTCTCCGATTTTAGAGAGTGTTAAAGCTTGTCCATCTATTAACCCGAAGCGCAGTTTAATTACTTCCTTTTGTTGAGGAGTTAGTTCTGTCATCAGACGTTCTATGTCGGAAGATAAAGAAGATTGGATGACAAAATCTTCTGGGGTTGCACCTGTATCTTCCAACATTTCACCCAGTTCTGTGTCGTAATTGTCTCCTAACCTTAAATCTAGAGATAAAGGCAGTCGGGCTTTTTCTAGGCACTCCCGCACTTGTCTGGGTGTTAGTTCTAATTCGTCAGCTAGTTCTATAGCTGTGGGCGCACGTCCTAATTTTTGAGATAGTTGACGTTGGGCTTTTTTAATTTTATTGAGTTTTTCTGTAATATGAATAGGTAGCCTGATGGTGCGAGCTTTTTCGGCGATCGCACGAGTGATGGCTTGACGTATCCACCAGTAGGCATAGGTAGAAAATCTATAACCCTTGGTGGGGTCAAATTTTTCTACTCCCCGTTGCATCCCAATACTACCTTCTTGGATTAAGTCGAGCAAATCGACATTACGCTTAATGTACTTTTTCGCAACAGAAACAACTAGACGCAGGTTGGCTTCTACCATTCTCCGTTTAGCAATTTCACCTTCTGCGATCGCTGTATTTAACTCTACTGGTTCTACTTGTGCTGATGCTGCCCACTCTTCTAAAGTTGGCTGATAACCTAACTGGGTAGCAAGATTTTCCCTCACTTCATACAAGGCGGTACATCTTTGTACCTGTTTACCATAATGAATCTCTTCTTCGTGGGTGAGAAGTGGAACACGGCCAATCTCACGCAGGTAAGTCCGCACAAGGTCGGTGGCTGTCTGAGCGGTCTTCATGGCGCTACTTTTTGGTGATGATGGGTTTGCTGGTAGTGTCATTAGCTGATAAATGCCTTGAGAGGGTGCTACCCAGATGACCTGGGAAACCATGCTAAGGTTTGCAAATTAAACGCCCGATAAACTCGGCTGCTCGTATTTATTTGGTCAGTTTTAGCTCCTTAACTGCTGGAAGTTACAGTCACTTCCTACTGATTTACAAATATCTACAGTTAGATATAAGGTAGCAAGTTAAACATTTCATGTTTTATTTTAATATTAATAATTGTAACATTTATGAGAATATTTTGACTACCTAGAAACCCGAAACTTCTTGGTAATTTCCGGTTACTGAATATCGTAATTTAAAAGGTAGTATTTCAGGCTCAGTAATGAGCCGTCCAATTTTGATAACCCTTCTATAATCAAGATTTGAGAATTTTAGGTTGTCTTGGTTACATTGGCTTATACTATCAGATCATATATCTAAAGCGACCGAAATGGTTCTTTGGAGAGGAAATAACTTCCTCATATTTGTTACAATATCTCAATGATAACTATCATGATTTTCTTATAATGATTGCTTAATATTTCAGGTGACAGGGAAGTAGGTGTGTAGGGAGCAGGGGAGAAAAATAAGTTCTTTCTCCTGAACTCCTGATAGTGGAGCCTGGCGATAGCCATACTCCTGAAATCCTACCCCATTGGGCAATATTCTTGAATCACCTTCACATCTAAAGTCGTATTTTGCAAAGAACGGATAGCTGCTACTGTTGCTCTAGCTCCAGCTATGGTAGTAATGATAGGGATTTTGTAGGCTAGGCCAGTACGTCGGATTAACCGCGCATCGGTTTGTGCTTCCTCTCCTGATGGCGTGTTAATAATTAGTTGGATTTTCTCATTTTTGATAGCATCGAGGACGTGGGGACGCCCTTCATGTAGTTTCAAGATTAATTCAACTTTTACCCCGTTTTCCTGTAGAACTTGCCGTGTCCCTTGGGTGGCGATGATAGTAAAACCTAAGCTGATAAATTCTTTCACTACCTCTATGGCTGCACCTTTATCTCTATCACTCATAGACAGAAATACGCTTCCTTTAAGTGGAAGTTTTTCCCCTGCACCTAATTCTGCTTTTGCAAAGGCGCGGCCAAAGTCAGCGTCAATACCCATGACCTCCCCTGTGGAACGCATTTCCGGTCCTAATAAAGTATCTGTACCGGGGAATTTATTAAAGGGTAATACAGCTTCTTTAACGGCTATATGAGAAGGAATAACTTCTTGGGTAAAGTTCAATTCTTCTAGGGTTTGACCCGACATGATTAAGGATGCTAATTTTGCCAAGGGGATACCTGTGGCTTTGGAAACAAAGGGGACGGTACGGGATGCTCTAGGGTTGGCTTCTAGGATGTAAACTTGGGGAGAGTAACCGTTTGCACCAACGACTGCAAATTGAATGTTCATTAAACCGACAACGCATAAGGCTTGTGCTAGTTGCACAGTCCAGGTGCGGATTTGGTTTAATACAGCTGGGGAAAGAGAGATTGATGGTAGGGAACAAGCAGAGTCTCCTGAGTGAATTCCAGCTTGTTCTATGTGTTCCATAATGCCGCCGATTACGACTTTACCTGTATGATCGGCGATCGCATCTACATCCACTTCAATGGCATTTTCTAAGAATTTATCAATTAAAATCGGGTGTTCTGGTTCTACATGTACTGCAAAATTCATGTATCTTTCTAACTCTGCATCAGAATAGACGATTTCCATCCCCCTTCCTCCTAATACATAGCTAGGACGGACTACGACAGGATAACCAATGCGTCTGGCAACTATTAATGCATCTTCATAACTTCTAGCAATACCATTAGGCGGTTGAGCAATATTTAACTCTTGCAAAATCTTTTCAAACCGTTCCCGATTCTCTGCCATGTCAATAGAATCAGGAGATGTACCCCAAATTTGAGGGACTGGGGACTGGAAACTTCTTCCCTGTAAATATTGCTGTAATGGTATGGCTAATTTTAATGGTGTTTGTCCACCGAACTGGACAATAATACCGATAGGGTTTTCGGCTTCTATGATGTTGAGAACGTCTTCTTTGGTTAAAGGTTCAAAGTACAAGCGATCGCTGGTATCGTAATCTGTAGAAACCGTCTCTGGGTTAGAGTTCACCATGATGGTTTCATAACCCACAGCTTTGAGAGAATAAGCCGCATGACAACAACAGTAATCAAATTCAATTCCTTGTCCGATACGGTTTGGACCACCTCCCAAAATCATCACCTTGGGTTTGTCGGTGGGTAATACTTCCGTTTCTTCTTCGTAGGTAGAATAGTAATAAGGTGTGAAAGCTTCAAATTCAGCTGCGCAGGTATCCACAGTTTTGTAAACTGGGTTAATACCTAATTTTTGCCGATATGCTCTCACTTCATCTTCCCTGGTTTTGGTCGCATAGGCAATTTGGCGATCGCTAAATCCATTTCGCTTCACTTCATACATTTTCTCTTTTGTCAACTGCTGTAAAGGTGTGCGTTTGAGGAACTTCTCAATTTCCAAGATTTGCTGTAATTTATCCAAAAACCAAGGATCAATAGCTGTTAGTTCATAAATTTCCTCATTAGTGATACCCAACTGCATCGCATGACGCAACGCATATACTCTTTCTGGGTTGGGAGTCCGTAATTGAGCGCGTATTTGTTCCCCACTAGGTAATTTTTCTGACTTATGACAACCCCAACCTGCACGACCCGTTTCTAAGGAACGCAAAGCCTTTTGGAAAGATTCATTAAATGTCCTGCCAATAGCCATTGCTTCCCCAACAGATTTCATCTGTGTAGTCAGAACGGAGTCAGAACCAGGGAATTTTTCAAAGGCAAACCGGGGAATCTTTGTCACCACATAATCTATAGTGGGTTCAAAGGATGCAGGAGTTTGTTTGGTGATGTCATTTTTGATTTCATCCAAGGTATAACCGACAGCCAACTTTGCGGCCATTTTCGCTATGGGAAAACCAGTGGCTTTGGAAGCTAAAGCAGAACTGCGAGATACACGGGGGTTCATTTCAATAACTACCACATCCCCGTTCACAGGATTTAGCGCAAACTGAATATTAGAACCGCCGGTCTCTACCCCAATTTCGCGGATAATTTTAATTGCCATATCTCGCAGACGTTGATATTCCTTATCTGTGAGAGTTTGAGCAGGTGCAACTGTGATAGAATCGCCGGTATGAATGCCGATCGGATCGAAATTTTCGATGGAACAGATAATCACCACGTTATCTGCTAAATCTCTCATTACTTCTAGTTCATACTCTTTCCAACCTAGCAAAGATTGGTCAATGAGAATCTGAGAAACAGGACTAGCATCAATACCGACCTGTGCCATCACCTCAAACTCTTCTTGATTATAGGCGATACCGCCACCGGTTCCACCCATTGTAAAAGCGGGACGAATAATGAGAGGATAAGTACCGATATGATGAGCGATCGCTTTAGATTCTTCCAAGGAAGACGCCGTACCACTAGGACAGACTGGGACCCCAATCTTGTCCATCGCTTCATTAAACAACTTCCGGTCTTCAGCTTTTTCAATTGCTGGTAATTTTGCCCCAATCAATTCCACATTATACTTATCCAACACCCCATTTTTCGCCAAAGCCACAGCCAAATTAAGGGCCGTTTGTCCTCCCATTGTTGGTAACAAAGCATCTGGACGTTCTTTTTCAATGACCTTTGCTACTAATTCCGGTGTTAGTGGTTCAATATAAGTGCGATCAGCAGTTTCCGGGTCAGTCATAATGGTAGCAGGGTTAGAATTAACCAAAACCACCTCATAACCCTCTTCCCGCAAAGCTTTACAAGCTTGAGTACCAGAATAGTCAAATTCACAAGCTTGGCCAATCACAATCGGACCAGAACCTAACAGCAATATTTTTCTGATATCTTGACGACGAGGCATAGTTTTTACTTTAGATTGAGAAAATACAAATCTTGACTATTTTAAGGGTCTTTACCCCTGATCATCTTATCTATTATTAAGTTTTCCGGGTATTAGGCAGTAGCGTGCGTCAGAAATTAAAAGTCTGCTCATTATCTATCCTATAGATATAATATTCGTATCTATTTGCAATTATCTACAAGATATACGTAGATATACTTAATCTCTATAATATCGACTATATCTTGTTTGTTCCGTGTATTAAGAAACCTATTTCTATAGAATAGATACGAATATACAAATACAGAAACACATCCATATTTATAAATACATATTTTGATTTATTTATGTTTTTCAAACTGAGATTTATTTTTATAAATCTCAGTTTGAAAATAGACTGATTCAAAAACCATCAATATGGAAAAACAAATATGATACTTAATCTCAATTAACATATCTAATATTTTTCTGGGTTTACCGATAGTCATTTTGGCAATGTCCATAAAAAAGACAGAGATAAATTTTTCATATCTCTGCCAAAATTTATTTTCCTGAAAATCCCGACTTTTAAAGTATTCTTTAACTAGCATTCAACTAGTCCTAACCATTGAAAGTTTAGTTATGTGCCGGTTGCACAAATCCTAAAGTTAGACTCTCTTTAGCTAAGAAATGTGCTAAATGATAAGCTCTTTCTTCAGTTCTTAACAGAATTTTTTCATAGAGATAGCGTGTACCTATATCTCCTAAACTCTCAGCCTGAGTAGCTTGACGACGAATTACACCGATCATTACTTGTTCTGCTGCGAGGTCATTTTCTACCATCTTCTGGGAAGAATATACACCATCAGCTTCGGGTTCAAAGCAGCATAGTTCCGCTAATTTACTAAAACTTGCTGCAGGTACACCACCTAAACCATTTAAACGTTCGCCAATCTCATGAATATGATCTTGGACTTCTTGATAGCTTTCATTGAAGAAATCATGCAAGGAACTGAATTCTGCACCTTCTACCACAAAATGATGTTTTTGATACTGTAAATAAAGTGCTTGAAAACTTGCTAAAATAACGTTAAATCCTTCTACTACTGGAGCAGTGACGCTGTTATCTAGTAATACTGGATTGTCGTAAACTTGACCAAAATTGTGTAAAATAGCTTGAGTATCAGACATCGTTCTCCCCTTTTTGTGACAGTTAGAATTTTTAACTGTTCAGTTCTTACATATTAACATTGAAAAAAATGAACGCAATACTAACAAACCTGAGTCAAATTTAGATTTTTAATAGTTGCAAGTCACAGTTTTAACTCTAAATCTGTTCTGAATCTGTTATGTAATTTCTGATGACTCACATATTATTGACTTACAAGCCTAAGCATGCTTGGTCAGGATAATATACTAAGAATGAGATTTTATTGTAAAATTAATGATAATATTTTTCATTTAATGTATTCTTAAGACAGATTGGGGTTAGATGTTTAGTTTATTCTGTACTTAGAACTCTCAAGATGGAAGAAAAGAAGGTTATAGACATAAATTGGGCAGATAGATGGCAGGTCTATCAACGTCTGCGGGAGTTGGATATTCCCTGTACATGTGAGGTTAACCAACCTTTACAGGTGAATATAGCCACTCCAATATCAGCACTGCAAGCTTGGAGTGTAATGCGGCAAATAACAGCTCCTCGTCAAGATAAGATTCGGAGTTTGGAACGCTGCTGGTGTATGCGTCACCAAAACTTTTAATTAGTTGATAGTTTCTTTTGATTAGAAATAGGTAAAAAAAATGAGAATATATTCTACTATGGAAATGACAGAATTTTGCTTAGAAGGCAGATTTTTGGATTTTGTGATTAAAGATGGTTATAAATTGAAGGGTTTATTGTTGGCCACCAGCGAGGGTCAATGCTATATCAAGTTAGCCAAGCATTTACGGGTGGCTTTTGATTTGGGTTTACCACATGGTGCTTGGTTGCAAGTGGTAGGTACGAAAAAGTATGATGCTAAAAAAGATGAATTGACATTAAAAGCTGAATGGGTTATGGCTACAAGTGCTGATATGGGACTTAAACCTAAACCTGAAGCAGCGAAAAGGCAGACTATTTTATTTTGTCAAAAGTCAGATTGTATGAAAAGCGGTGCTAAAGCTGTATGTCAGATGTTGGAGAAAGAGTTGAGTGATCGCGGTTTGGAAAATAAAGTCAATATTAAAGGTACTGGTTGCATGAAAAACTGTAAGGCAGGCCCTAATTTAGTTATGCCAGATAAAACTCGTTACAGTCGCATCCAGGCCGGACAAGTTCCCGCAGTTATAGATAAGCATTTGGGGAAAAATGTGGAAACAGAAGTGCCTCAGTTTGTAAGAGTTTAGGCAATAGATATGAAACAAATCGGGATGACTGGATTCGAACCAGCGGCCCCTTCGTCCCGAACGAAGTGCGCTACCAAGCTGCGCCACATCCCGCTAAAAAATAGCAATATAACCACACAATATCACAATCAGCACAGAATAACAAATCTTCCATCTTCCACAAAGGTCTTTGCTTGCTACCATTAGATTTGTATAACTAAAAAATGGTAAAAGTAGACTGTGACTTTAAAACCAGACTGGTTGAGGGTAAAAGCACCTCAGTGGGAGCGTGTCGGTAACGTTAAAGAAATTTTGCGGGATTTAGCCCTCAATACGGTTTGTGAGGAAGCATCCTGTCCGAATATTGGTGAGTGCTTCAATGCTGGTACTGCTACGTTTTTGATCATGGGACCAGCTTGTACAAGGGCTTGTCCTTACTGTGATATTGATTTTGAGAAAAAACCTGAACCATTAGATTCTACAGAACCAACTCGATTAGCAGAAGCTGTACGCAGAATGTGGCTTAATCACGTCGTCATCACTTCTGTGAATCGGGATGATTTACCTGATGGTGGTGCATCTCAGTTTGTCCATTGCATCAATGCAGTTCGCAGCATCTCACCGCACACTACAATTGAGGTGCTAATTCCTGATTTATGCGGAAATTGGAATGCTCTGGAAATTATTCTTGAAGCTGCACCAGAGGTACTCAACCACAATACAGAAACTATATCACGCTTATATCAGCGAGTACGTCCCCAAGGGAATTATGAGCGGACAGTGGAATTATTACAACGCTCTCGCCAGATTTCTCCCAGTACATACACCAAATCCGGTATTATGGTGGGCCTAGGTGAAACTGATGCAGAAATTCGTCAAGTTATGCAGGATTTGCGCGCAGTAGATTGTGATATTTTAACTATTGGACAATATCTCCAACCTAGTCAAAAACACTTACAAGTGGCTGAGTTCATCTCTCCAGAACAATTTGCTGCTTGGAAGGTATTCGGAGAAAAATTGGGTTTTTTACAAATAATTTCTTCACCATTGACACGAAGTTCATATCATGCAGAACAAGTTAGGGAACTAATGACACGCTATCCGCGATAATTCAGTTATCAGTTACAGCAGATTCCAGATCAATGAGGTACAGAATCTAAATTAAAACCTATGACAGGAAGATAATTTTACTCCTGACTCCTGACTTATGCTGTATAAGTTATCAGTTGCTACACCTGATTTTAGTAATGACTTATCGAAAATCGAAAATCGAAAATCGAAAAACTGTTGTGATTCTGGGTGCTGGTGCTTGGGGAACAGCCCTGGCAAATTTAGTGTGGGTAAATGGTCATGAAGTGCGTTTGTGGTCCCGTAACAGTTCCCAGACTCTGGCAGCAGTACTACAAGATGCTGATATAGTTGTATCTGCTATTTCTATGAAAGGAGTGAGGGATGTAGCTTTATTAGTAAAGTATTGTCCCTTATCTCCAGAGATAATTTTTGTCACAGTAACAAAGGGTTTAGATCCGCAAACTACTTATACACCTTCACAAATTTGGCAAACAGAATTTCCCCACCACTCAGTAGTTGTACTATCTGGTCCAAATTTATCCCAAGAGATTGAACAGGAATTACCCGCTGCATCTGTAGTAGCCAGCAAAAATCTTGCTGCGGCTTATGAGGTCCAACTGGTATTTTCTTCCAGTCGTTTCCGTGTTTATACTAATCCTGATCCAATTGGTGTAGAATTGGGAGGAACGCTGAAAAATGTGATGGCAATCGCAGCGGGTGTCTGTGATGGACTGCACTTAGGAACTAATGCCAAAGCAGCTTTAGTAACTCGCGGCTTGACGGAAATGGTTCGGGTAGGTCAAGTTTTAGGCTCAAAAACGGAAACATTTTACGGTTTATCCGGTCTAGGGGACTTGTTAGCAACCTGCAACAGTCCCCTAAGTCGCAACTACCAAGTTGGATATCAACTGGCTAGTGGGAAAACGCTGACAGAAATACTTAATACTTTACCAGGAATAGCTGAAGGAGTTAACACTTGCCGAGTTTTGATGCAAATATCCCAGCAACAAAATATTACTATCCCAATCACTGAACAAGTTTATCGGTTACTGGAAAGTGAAGTTACACCTCAAGAAGCCCTTGATAAACTAATGTTAAGAGATATCAAGCCGGAATACAATCAATAGAGTTATGCTTTGCACCACAAGGCGCTATCAGGATTATTCCCTAACTAAAATCTACTTCTTAGCAAAGAATTACTAAAAAAAGATATTAAATCGTCAGGAAATTACTTTCTTGCTCATGTAATTATAACTATGTAGTTGATCTACAGCATAATTACTAGGAATATGTTTATACGCCATTTTAAAAAAAATGGTTAATATTCCTGAGAAATTCCATGCTATAGTCGTCGCCAGGGTAATTAGGAGCATCTTAAAATTATGGAATCTTTGTCAGACAAGAGTTTTAAAAAGCTGACTGCTGACTACTATGGCTAGGTAATTTCTTAATTCCCAGTTAGATTGGGGCTGTAAACGGTTTTAATTTCCATCAAAAAACTACATTTACCGATAAAATTCGGAAAAAATGTATGTATCACTCAGAGTTTGCTTAGCAGGTCTTATGTTATATCAATCATTCATGTTTGAAAGTTCGTTCAGGCTAACTTTGTTTGCGTACTAGCGAATTATACTCATTACATACTTTTCAGACCGAGAAAGCAGAACTTCTACAATCTTTTGCAAAGAATTGTACGGTAAAGCTCAATTATGTTATTTCATCTATGTTATTTCATCGTGAATTACGGGAACAATAGCAACAGTTAATTAGCTGACCGTAATTTTAGCTGACCTTAATCTATTGTTACCTGGAGCAATAAAGACGTTATGCCAGCAACATCTTTTCATACAGATGCCGCTTACGATTCGCCAAAGTCTAATCCAAAATTAGAGCCTGATTTGGGTATTGATGATGGTGATTTGTCCCTAGATGATCTACAGGATTTGGATATAGCTGCTGCTGTTGATTCTCATAATCTAGCTGCAAACACTAACCGTCGCACCACAGATTTAGTACGTTTATACCTGCAAGAAATTGGTCGGGTGCGTTTGTTGGGGCGCGATGAAGAAGTTTCCGAAGCTCAAAAAGTACAGCGGTATTTACGGTTGCGCATAGTGCTCGCTAATGCTGCCAAGCAAGGTGATACTGTGATTGCACCCTATCAGCGGTTAATAGAAGTTCAGGAGCGTTTGTCATCTGAACTGGGACATAGTCCGTCATTGGAAAGATGGGCTAAGACTGCCGGTATAGATTTAGGGGATTTGAAGCCAACTTTGTCAGAGGGTAAACGTCGTTGGGCTGAGATTGCCAAATTGAAAGTAGAAGAACTGGAAAATCTTCGATCCCAAGGACTCCAAGCCAAGGAACACATGATTAAGGCGAATCTTCGTCTGGTGGTTTCTGTGGCCAAGAAATATCAAAATCGTGGTTTGGAATTGTTGGATTTAGTCCAAGAAGGAACTCTAGGTTTAGAGCGAGCTGTGGAAAAATTTGACCCAACTAAGGGTTATCGTTTTAGTACCTATGCTTATTGGTGGATTCGTCAGGGAATTACCAGAGCGATCGCTACCTCTAGCCGGACAATTCGCCTCCCTGTTCATATTACAGAAAAACTGAACAAAATTAAAAAGGCACAACGTAAAATTGCTCAAGAAAAAGGTCGTACTCCCACTTTAGAAGACCTAGCAATTGAATTAGACATGACACCTACTCAAGTTCGGGAAGTGTTGTTGAGAGTACCCCGTTCTGTTTCTTTAGAAACCAAAGTCGGAAAAGATAAAGATACCGAGTTAGGGGAATTGCTAGAGACTGATAGTGTCACCCCAGAAGAAATGTTAATGCGGGAATCTTTACAAAAAGATTTGCACCATTTACTAGCAGATTTAACCAGTCGGGAACGGGATGTGATCGTGATGCGGTTCGGTTTATCTGATGGTCATCCTTACTCTTTGGCCGAAATTGGTCGCGCTCTAGATTTATCAAGGGAACGGGTACGACAAATTGAATCCAAAGCTTTGCAAAAGCTTCGTCAACCTAAGCGCCGTAACGTGATCCGGGACTATTTGGAATCTTTGAGTTAGAAAAGGTGATTGGTGAAAATGACCAATCACGAATAACTAATAACAATTACCCAATATTTTCAATAAGCAACAATTGTTGCAAATCAGGTCAAACATTTGCTATATTCTCAATTAACAGGCTTTATTGAGAAAATTTAGTATGACTGTCTACACAACTGGTTCACTTAAGGCAGAACTAAACGATCGAGGCTGGCGTTTAACTCCCCAGCGTGAAATAATACTTCACATTTTTCAAGAACTTCCACAAGGTGAACACTTAAGTGCGGAGGATCTTTATCTGCGGCTAGAAACTGACGGTGAGGGCATCAGTCTATCCACCATCTATCGGACTTTGAAGTTGATGGCGAGGATGGGCATTTTGAGGGAATTAGAGTTAGGTGAAGGACATAAACATTATGAAATTAACCAACCCTATCCCCATCATCACCATCACCTGATTTGTGTTAGATGCAACACTACCATTGAATTTAAAAACGAATCTATTTTGAAAATTGGGGCAAAAACAGCTCAAAAAGAAGGTTTTCACCTGCTTGATTGTCAGTTGACAATTCATGCTGTTTGTCCGAAGTGTCAAAGAGCTTTAATGCCGCTTTAACACTTAAGTGGGGGAATCTAACTGCGACCCTAGAAATTACCGTTTTTGATATCAGTAAGGCTGATACCATAAAATTCTTGCGATCACTGGATGGCTTTTTGGTATCTGCTGCCATTACTCTGTTGATTTGACCTTTATAAAAACCCTTTTCTTGCAATCGTCTTTGAATTTCTAGAACGCTAAAATCACTTTTGGTTGAAGTTTTGACTAAGTTATGTAACTTAGCTCTGGTAGTTGGCGTTGGCCTAGCATTCCTGTTAGCTTCTAGTCGGTGATTTTTTTGAAAGCGACTTACAGCATCGGCTGTATAAAAACCATAGTAGCCATTAGGTTGTTTGTCTAATATATCCGGCTTTGATTAAATGTTCTTGCAAAATTCTGACAGCTTCACCGCGACGCCTAAACTCAACTGATCTGGATTAATTGCTTTTTTGGAAGTTTGTTCTCCATCTGGATTAAGTGGTGGTAATTTGGCGAGTGTGGCTGAACCAACAACACCATCAATATTCAATTTATAAGGCTGTTGGAATCGCTTGACAGCTTCTTCGGTAATTGGCCCAAATATGGCAGTAGAATTCCCATAATAAAAGCCAGCGATTCGTAACCGTGCTTGTAAAATGCTGAACCTTTGACCAAGAAATTAGGACTTAGGACTTTTACTTTTTGTGGTGACTAGATTAAAAGTGGTGATTTTGGTGGTTGTGGTGGTTGTGGTTGTAGCGATGGTTGAGTTACTTCCAGGAGTTTTTGGCCAAGGTTCTATTTTTTATTCTAACTGTTCTAGAATGCTCACTTCAATATTCACTGATAAATCAGAACTTTTTTGATTACCTATTTCTAATGCTAAAACGGTACTGACAGCACTCAAGATCGATAAGGTGACTGCTAGAGGTTGCATATACATGCAAGCTTTGCTGCAAGAACGTTTCCAGTTTGGAACTGGTGCTTTATAAAAGAAAGAATTCCAGGAGATTAATTGAGTGATATGACTATCTTCGTGGGCATAAGCCAAGTACAAATACGCAAGATTTTCCATATTTCTTTCTTACAGAGATTTTAAAGTTTCGCGCAAAGGAAGAAATTAATTTAGGGTGTGGTCAAAAGTCGAGAACTCCTGACTCCTCCTATACTTATTGTTCTTCGATTGCTGCTTCTGCTTGATGGACTAGGTTGCGTAGATTGTCCAGTGTCTTTGAATTGACATCTTGCCATAATCCTCTTTGATGGGCTTCTAGGAGTCTTTCGGCTATATCACGTAGCGCCCAGGGGTTCTTGGCTTGGATGAATTCGCAAACAACAGGCTCTTCTAAATAAGCTTGGACAACACCCTGATAAATATGGTCTTCTACACATTGGGCGGTAGCATCGTAGGCGAATAAAAAATCTACCGTTGCAGCCATTTCAAATGCACCCTTGTAACCGTGACGCATCACTCCCGCTATCCATTTGGGATTAACTACACGAGAACGGTAGACCCTGGTAATTTCTTCTTTCAGGTAGCGGACTTTGGGCTGGGATGTGTTGGAGTTATCGCCAAAATAGGTTTCGGGATTTTTTCCTTGGAGAGAACGGACCGCTGCTGTTAAACCACCCTGAAATTGATAATAGTCGTCAGAATCAAGAATGTCATGTTCACGGTTGTCTTGATTTTGCAGGACAATTTGCATTTCCTTCAACCGTTGCTGGAAAACTTCGGGAGAGGTGACAGGTGATAGGTGAGAGGTGACAGTATTATTGCTTTCTGTTCCCTGTTCCCTGTTCCCGGTTCCCTGTTTTGAAGAATAGGCGTAACTACTCGAATTGATGTAAGCTTGGGCTAAATCTTGGTCTGTCTGCCAGTTTTGAGAAGCGATCAAACCTTGGAGTCCGGCACCGTAAGCGCCTGGTTGAGAACCAAAAACACGATATAGAGATCGCTCTTTTGCTGTTTCTAAAGATAAACCTTGGTCAGTCCATAATTCGGTTTCTTTTTGTACTGCAACTGCTAGAGGGTTGTTTTCTGCTGGTTCATCTAAGTTAGCAACTGCAGCGACTGCCTGGGAAAATAAATCTATTAAGTTGGGGAAAGCATCCCGGAAAAATCCCGAAATTCTTAAGGTAACATCAACACGGGGACGACCCAAAATAGATACGGGCAAGATTTCAAAATCCACTACTCGCCGTGCTGCACCATCCCACATAGGTCGTACACCAAGTAAAGCTAAGGCTTCGGCGATATCATCACCCCCAGTCCGCATGGTAGCAGTCCCCCAAACGGATAATCCCAGGGTTTTGGGATATTCTCCATGTTTTTGGGTATAGGTTTCAATTAGGGTTTCTGCGGCTTTTCTGCCAATGTCCCAGGCAGTTTCTGTGGGTATGGCGCGAATATCAACAGCATAAAAGTTTTTGCCGGTCGGGAGAACTTCAGGATGGCCGCGTGTGGGTGCGCCGGATGCAGCGCTGGGGACGTATTTACCGTCCAATCCTCGTAAGAGGTTGGTGATTTCTTCTTTTGTTTTTTCTAGTGCGGGAAGGAGTTTTAAGGTGATCCAGTTAAGAACTGGGGACTGGGGACTGGGGATTGTGGACTGGGAATTGATGATTTGTTCAACTAAATCGGCCGCTTGTTCTTCTAGGAGTTCTACGATGTCGCCGTGTGTACGGCAAGATTCTAATCTTATGGAGAGATGCAGCGGCGCAGAGAGGGTTTGAGAAGGGGTGAAAGGGGTGCTAAGGTCTGTTGTGAGGGGGTCTATGTCTAAGCACCATTCTTGAGCGAGCGCACGGGTAATGCCGATAGAATGACGGTTCGGGACGCGAGCGATCGCTACTATTAAATCTCGCAGTTGCGTTCCTTGGGGGGTTTGTCCAAATATGTGTAGTCCGTCGCGGATTTGGGCTTCTTTGAGTTCACACAGATAGCCGTCGAGGGAGTTTAAAATTAAGGTTTCAAAGTTGATAATGTCTTTTTCTTCGGTGATGCCTAAGTCTTTGTAGAGATTTTCCTTGATGACTAATTCTTGAATGCGATTGCGGATTGCCGGCATTCTATTAGGATCTAAACTTTCGGCTTCGTAATATTCATCAATTAAATTTTCTACTTGTTGCAATGCCCCATATAAATCAGCCCTGGTCATGGGGGGTGTAAGATGATCAATAATTACCGCTTGGGCGCGTCTTTTAGCCTGTGAACCTTCTCCGGGGTCATTGACTATAAATGGATATAAATGAGGCATTGCCCCAAATGCTACTTCTGGATAGCAGGTATCAGATAAAGCTACACTTTTACCCGGAAGCCATTCTAAATTTCCATGTTTACCAACATGAATGATGGCATCACTACCAAAGCTTTCTCTTACCCAATAATAAAAAGCTAAATAATCATGGGTTGGTTCTAAATCTGGTGCGTGATGATTGAAACTTGGGTCAATATCATAACCCCTAGAAGGTTGAATACCTACAAAGACATTACCAAATTTAATTCCTGAAATGGGAATGGGTGATTGGCTATTTCCCAGTCCCCAACGTTTAGTAATTCCTTGTTGTACAGTTTCGGGTAAGGTAGAAAAATATTCTTGATATTCCTCCATAGAAAGACTTTGCTGTAGTGGTTTCCAGTCTCTTCCTTCTGGATCATTTGTCACACCAGATGTTAAACGTTGAATTAGTTCATCACCGTCTGCGGGGATATTCTCTACTTCATAGCTGGCTAATTTTAAAGCTTTGAGGATTTCCACACAACTGGCGGGAGTATCTAAACCGACACCATTAGCTAAACGTCCATTGGTGTTGGGATAATTGGCTAAAATTAAGCCTATGCGCCGTTGCTGGGGTGGTTTTTGGCGGAGTTTTACCCAGTTAGCTGCTAGTTGAGCGACAAATTCAATGCGATCGCTCACTGGTTCATAAACAATCACATCGGTTTCTAAATCATGATTCCGAGTTTGTAAAGTTTTAAAGGAAACAGCACGGGTAATAATTCGCCCGTCTACTTCTGGTAATGCCACATTCATGGCCATATCACGGGGAGTCAAACCTTGTAACCCTACATCCCATTGTTCTCGAAAACCACCACTCAGAATTACCTGGAAAACTGGTACATCTAATTTTTGCCAAAGTTCAATTTCAGGTGTTTCCGTTTCTAACTGCGCTAAGGAAAAACTGGTAGTATTCAATAACAAATCAATATACTCAGAATCTTGAGGTTGAAATAACTCATATAATCCTTCACAAACACCAGGTTCACGCAAGGAAGAAACAAATACTGCCACAGGCTGTAAGTTTCTTTGTACCAAAGCACTACATAAAGCATCAATTACCTTGGTATTTCCCGCTAAATAATGAGCGCGATAAAATAAGATACCAACTTTGGGTAATTGCTGATTGGGAATGGGTAATTGCTGATTGGGAATGGAAGAAATTTCTCCTTTACTCCTAGTTTCCACAGTCCCCAGTCCCCAGTCAGTCCCCAGTCCTTCATACAAGCCCACACGGGGAATAGTCTGTGGTAGTGGAGGATTAAATTTAGTATCAAAGCATTTATCAGCAATAAATTGGAGGGCATTGAGGAAGTTTTCAATACCACCTTCTTTAAGGTATTGCCACACTTGATTAACAATTTCTATGGAAATAGTGGAATGAGAAATTAAATCGGGATCAAGAGCGTCGTCACCTGGCATTACAATTAACGTTGTACCCTGACGTTGTACAATCTCCTGCACGACTTCTAAACCATAAGCCCAATAGGAACATCCTCCTAAGAGACGCAGCACAATGACTTGGGCAAGTTCTAAAACTTGTTCACCATAAGTATCTATACTTATTTGTTGCTGTAATTGCAACAGGTTGGCAACTCTGAGGGCAGGAAATTGTGTAGGTAATTTTGGGACTGCTGCTGCTAGGGTTTGAACGTCGGTGTCAGCCGCAGTAATAAACACAAAAGGGGCTGGAGTTTGTTCTAGAAAAAGTAAACCTTCTGACTGATTCCATTCACCTGGTGTGGCATTTATACGATGCATAATCTTCTATTACGTCCTTAAATTGTTGGTAGGTACACAATTCCCAAAACTAGAAAACAGGAAATTGGTTTTTAAAATTTACCGTGTTCCTGTGTCTGGAGTCCTTGTTTCTATTTAGGCATTTAGCCCATTTCACTTTTATTTTGAAAATGCTTAGTTCTCCCGATTTGAGCTTTTCTCGAACCTTGCCTCTGAGTATATTTAATCGGCTTGGGGAATTGTTGCAGCAGATGGCTCAAGCAGTGGGTAGCGCCGCTTTGATGCTAACAGAAGCTGTGTTGCTACGAATACCCATTCCTGTTGAGTGGGAAAGGCAACGGTTTACGCTGGTAATTTCTGAACAATTTAGTGCGCTGCTGTTGGGAAATATAGAAGCAGGGGAACAGGAGACGAGGGGACTAGAAAAGCCAGAAAATCCCTCGATAAATACTAGTTTGACATTTAATTCAGATGCGATCGCTTCTTTTATCTCAGAAGTCATAAATTTGTTTGAGTGCAATTCTTACATTTATCAAAACATCGCTCGATATCAACAAGTTATCGCCCCTAATGATGCTACACTGCAAAGTAAATTCACTCTGTTATTATTAGAACATCTGCTACCCGTTATTAGTAATGAGGTAACAGTGTCTTCAAAGAAGATTCCTGCTGAAGCCTATAGTTGTCAAGCAGTAGAAGACTCTCTAAATAAGCAAATTGCCCAAGAACGACTGTTAAATGAAGTAACAACCCAAATCCGTAAAAGTTTGGATTTGCCAGTTATCATGAAAACGGCAATTACCCAAATACGCGAGTTCCTGGAATTAGATAGATTAGTAATTTATAAATTTGCATCGGCTCAAGTTAAGAGTCAATACTCATCATTCAATGACCAATATTTACCTAACTCTCAACATTTACCACAAAATTATCAAAATTACCAGGGTTGTATAGTTTATGAGGCTCTGATCACAGATGATATACCCTCAGTATTAAATTATCAAGAAGAAAGTTGTTTGATGCGAACTTCCTTCTGTTGGGAGAAATACCGTCAAGGTTTTATTTTAGCTGTGAATGATGTAGAAAAAACATATCCTTTGGAAGAATGTTTATTGAATTTCTTAAGAAGAAGTAAAGTTCAGGCGAAATTAGTAGCACCGATAATTTTCGAAGAAAAACTGTGGGGATTATTAATTGCTCATCAATGTGATGCTCCTCGTGAATGGACTGAAAGTGAAAAAAGTTTGCTAACTTCAGTTGCTAAACAGTTAGCGAGCGCAATTCATCAAACAGAGTTAATGGCATCTCTCACTAAACAAAAACAAACCCTAGAACAACGAGTTATTGAACGCACAATGGCCCTGCGAGAAGCCTTACTAGCAGCGGAAGCAGCTAATCGTCTCCGAAGTGAATTCCTTGCTACTATCAGCCATGAATTATTAACTCCTTTAACCTATGTAATTGGGATGTCTTCAACATTATTGCGTTGGCCTTTAGGCGAATTAAGCAAACGACAACGGGATTATTTACAAACCATCCATGACAGTGGAGAACATTTATTAGAAATGATTAATGACATTCTGGATTTATCACAAGTTGAAGCTGGTAGGACAGTATTAAATATTTCCGAATTTTCTTTAGTTAAATCAGCACAAAATACTTTAGATTCTCTCTTAGAAAAAGCCAGAAGCGAAAAAGTAACACTTAAACTAGATTTGCAAATTGATCCCACACATGATATCTTTACTGGCGATTCTACAAGAGTAGAACAAATTCTATGGAATTTGTTAACAAATGCGATCAAATTCACTCCCGAAGATGGTAATGTCACCTTACGTTTGTGGGTAGAAGATGAAACCGCTGTTTTTCAAGTAGAAGATACCGGTATTGGTATTCCAGAAGAACAATTACCTCTTTTGTTTGAGAAATTTCAACAACTTGACACACCCTATCGTCGTCGCTACGAAGGTACAGGAGTTGGTTTAGCTTTAACCAAACAACTTGTAGAATTACATCGAGGTCGAATTGAAGTAGAATCCACCGTAGGCATAGGTTCTATTTTTACTGTTTGGATACCTAATCAATTAAAGATCAATTAAAGTAATTCGTAATTAAGTTATGTTATCGAGAATTTAGACTTACCTAAAAAAAATTGTTACTTTTATAAGTGGTAAACTTAAAACCTTAAAAATTAGTTAGATTTTAAAAAATGACGCATTTACCCAAAGGGTTAATTGTTTCCTGTCAAGCACCTGTAAGTTCACCTTTGGATGATCCTTATATCATAGCTGCAATGGCACAAGCTGCTGTGAATAATGGTGCAGTAGCCGTGCGAATTAATACCCCAAATCATATTAAGGCTGTGAGAGCAAAAGTACAAGTACCAATAATTGGACTTTGGAAACAAGTAATAACAGGTTCACATGTCTACATTACCCCACAGTTCCATCATGCTGTCGCAGTTGCTGAAGCAGGAGCAGATATTATTGCTATAGATGGGACTACTAGAAATCGTCCTGGTGATGAAAAATTGCCAGATGTTATTAATAATATTCATCAGCAATTAGGTAAGCCGGTAATGGCAGATGTAGATACTTATGAAGCAGCAAAATTAGCCGTAGAAGCTGGTGTAGATATTGTTGGAACAACTCTTTTTGGCTACACTTCGGAAACTAAAAGTTTTGCACCTCCTGGTTGGGAATTGCTAACTCAGATAATAGGAAATTTAAAGATTTTTGTAATTTGTGAAGGTGGTATTTCTTCACCAGAAATGGCAATAAAAGCCTTAGAATTAGGTACTGATGCTGTGGTAGTTGGGACTGCAATTACTGGCATTGATTTATTAGTCCAAGCTTATAATAATAACATTGCCAATTTTTACAAACAACCGAAAATCTGAACATTAGGAGATATTTGTAAAGCCTAGTTTTGTAGCGATATTCCTCAAAGTCCTCCTTAAAAAGGAGGATTTAGGAGCATTGGTGACAAGTTAAGCCTGAAAGTCTTTTGTCAAGAGGCTTTTGGAGAAATATGGACAAAGAACTGGTCAGGACCTCGTTGAAGATCAGGAAAGGGACCAATAATTAACCTAACATTTGGTTTCCGCTCTTGTTTGATAATACCTAAATATCGATTTTGGGTATCAGCAAAATACTTAACTTTCTTCTGTTGCCTCACCTTTTTGATGAGCCATCGTAAAATGATAAAGACGACGATACATCATTTCTAATGAGATTTCATCAAAGGCCAGAGAAAATTCATCCGCTTCCGATTTTCTTCAAACCAAATCTCAACAGATAATCTGGTCATTAAATCAATGACTGTACTTATCTTTCCTGCCAGTTGTCCTCTTTGAGCTTCTTTTTTGAGCTTCTTTTAAACTTTGTAATTTTTTAAAAAATGCCTCCAATGTTGATGTTGAGCCCTTCCAGTTCGCCAGTTACCATAAGGTTAACACCGCAGCCATGATCAACAGTAGACCTCTTGCAGAATTAATTCTATGCTAGAATAGCGCGTTATCTTTGTTCTAGCCAAAAGTTAGAGTTACACGGTTATGTTTGAATTAGCGAGCGCAAAGAATACCAAAAATACATAAAATTTAAAACTCTCTATCATACCAAAGAAACGATTTTGCAAGACGTCTAATATATATAATTCAGAGTAATTCGTATTTTTAGAAATGTGTCCTAAATTTTCCAATGGTAATAGTTCATCTAAGTCATCAGGATAGAATTCCATATACACGTCATCAGCATGTTTGCCTTGAGGTGATCTAGATATTTGAAATTTCAGTTTTCCTTTCTGCCAGTTTTACCTATCCTGAGTAACAAACAATCTTTGAAGAACTCAAATTTAATGCTACTTATTTCTATCATTTCTTCCGATATTTCCATATGTTCGAATGATTTGATTATTGCTCGCTGAGACGGTTGTTGATTATTGCAAATTCGCTGCATTAATTTTTCTCTAATTTCTCGAAGTAGCAACTCTCTAAATCTATTTATTCTAAAAATATCTTTCTGTAAAGATAAAATGCCATCATCACAATTTTAGGAAAAATACTTTCTATTCATATTTTCCCCATTATATTAATGTTTATTGAAACCTATTGGTAAAAATTATTGGTAAAAATTTACCAGCAGCAAGTCAATTTGTCGCAAGGTATAGTTTTCTGTATCAGCAACCTAGAGAATTTGAGTCTCATTATCATAAGGAAAGTGGATTAAATAAGGTGTAAGAGTGCCAATAATATCTATACACCAGA
>ERZ1034419.28-NODE-28-length-37141-cov-39.381060_pt1 | contig 37141 bp, 37 predicted proteins | sample MGYA00520531_ERZ1034419 | MGnify/ENA primary metagenome ERZ1034419 (study PRJEB33736, sample SAMEA104288485) | Azolla nilotica | place: Sudan | collected 1982 | study: EMG produced TPA metagenomics assembly of the PRJEB19522 data set (Is there foul play in the leaf... | reverse complement strand
ATATTCTGCCTCACCTATCACACTTGTCAATACCCCACCACCTCAATCCTTACATCTTTTTGAAATTCCACCTCGCAGAAATATACTACTTCTGCACCTTCGGTTTCCGGTGGTAAAAATACTCCCTCAATTTCAAATTTGGGTTCTTTGACAGCTACGGAATCAAATCGGTAAGCATCCGGATTTGTTCGCAGATTTATTTATAGTTTAAATAACAGATAAGGAGATTGTTGAAATAGTTTGTGAAAGATTAAAGGTGCACGCATAAATAATTTGATTTTTGCAAACTGGAACAACTTTAATCACATATCTCTTTATAATGCATTTTTGTATCACAAAATATTCCGAGCTTAGAAATTTGTTGGTTAAATTTATTATTTAAAATTTAACCCGCCGATAAATTTCCTGCGAAGGAACTTTTACATTTAAACTATGCAGAAGAACTGACCGCTCAATTCATAAACCTGCAATTGCCAAAGATTATTATTTTCATCTTCCTGTTTATAATACTCCTCAATATAAGGTTCAATTTGAATGACAAGCACATATTAACAAAAACTGGAAAGAGAGGGATATTCTCTGAATTTATCCCGACGATCATAACCTTCACTGGAAGGAAGGTGAAAGAACTTCAGCAATCAGTAAGAGATTGAGAATTTCATCAGTCCGATCGCTATTAAATTCTGGTTCACCATTAATCACAAGAACATCAGCATAAGTTCCATGGTTAAAATTGCGAATCCAGATTCTTAAATCCCCATTATAACTTTAAAAGTTAGTATCGCGGAGGGATAACTTGAGAAAAGTTGTGATATTTACAGTAATACGGCTGTGAACTTCTGAAACTCCCGGTATAATAATAATCTCTCCATTACGGTATTCGTGACGTTCTTCGGCGGTTTCTTCCATCTCTCGATACTCATTTGGAGTAAAGTGAGTTTTTGTCACCTCTGAAGTAATAATCGGCGGGTTGGTATTAGCAATAACCATCATCTCACCTCATCAGTAATTAAACCTGAAACTATTATGACTATAAACGTTCAGGAATCGAAAATCAGCAGTCAGCTTTTTCAGGGTAACGCTAAAAATACCTATTTGATGAAAATACCTATTTGATAATTAACCAATTTATCAAACATTCTGACTCCTGACTCCTGAATTCTTACTGATGACTTACAGCAACGATCAGAATTTTATGTCCTGTGTATATCTACACAAGGCTCACCATCACAATGATTAACTTCCACAGATACATGAGCAAGAGATGGGATATCTTTTAGTAGGTTTTTATAATATTCTGATGTTTGTGGGTAATGAGTAACCAAAGAAATTATAGCTGCTAAATGATGCTGACCCACATACCAAATATGCAAATCTGTAACTCGATTATCAGCGTCTTCTTCAATGGCATTGACAACAGCTAACTTTGTTTGTTTATCAATTGCGCCATCTAGCAAAATTAAACCAGTATGACGCACCAATCCATAAGACCATTTGGCAATCACAGCTGCACCAATAAATCCCATAGCCGCATCCATCCAAACCCAACCCAGAAACTTACCAGCGAATAAAGCTATAATGGCAAAAATAGAAGTTAGTGCATCTGCTAAAATGTGGACGTAAGCAGCACGAAGGTTATGGTCATGATGATTGTGATCATTTTCATGTTCATGGTGATGATGATCTTGCAATAAAAAAGCACTGATTACATTGACAACTAAACCAATAACAGCAACACCAATTGCTTTGTTAAACAGAATAGTGTGCGGCTGAAAAAAACGACCTAGTGATTCAAGTCCCATCACAAAAGCGATGACAGCAAGTGCTACAGCATTAGCAAACCCTCCCAGTACGCTAACTTTTCCTGTGCCCAAGGTATATTTAGGATTACTGGCGTTACTTTGTGCATATTGATAGGCAAAAATCGTAATTCCAAACGCTGCAACATGGGTTGTCATGTGCCAACCATCAGCAAGCAAAGCCATTGAACGAAAAATTGTTCCAGCGACAATTTCTGCAACCATCGTTAATGCTGTTAGCAGCATGACTATTTTGGTATTTCTTTCTGCATGATTTTGGTCAACAGAAAAATCGTGAGAATGATGCCATTGTTCAAGCGTATGGATATGCACGGAACTTTTTACACTCCTTTCGTCAATATATTCAAGACTACAGCGATTTTTTCAAATTTTGTCCATAATTATTCTAGCTAAAATCTTCAATGATCTTAATCATGAGTGCGATCGCCCAGCCTGTAGGATGGGTAAAAGAACAAAACTCATCATCTACAAGCATTAAAGCCATTCTACTCACCCTGGTAAATCCAAAGCAATCAACAAAGCCTGCGCCAAATGTTTCAATACAGCTTCAGAAAGCACTCCTCTCAAACGCAAAAGGCGGGTTTTAGACAATACCCGCACCTGATCTGCCATTGCGATCGAGTCTTTCTTGAGTCCTCCATCTGGTGCTAAAATTAAGACTTGAGTGGGGTAAACTCGCTTCCCGTCTTGATAAGTGGTACAAGGTACTGCTAAAACTACCGGGCTAGATACATTAATCACGTCACGACTGACAATAATTACGGGGCGAGTTCCTCCCTGTTCTGAACCTTCAGTCATTTCCAGACGCGCATCATACACTTCACCCCGTTTCATCTTGGAATTTCCCCTAACTGCAACGCCTCCCATTGCGCTGGTGCAAATTCAGCCTCCATCTTTAAGACTTCTGCTTGATAATCTGGATCCCTTGCCATTTCTGCCAAAGCAGCATCAATTTCGGCTCGTTTTTGGGCTGCTAACTCCCGCTTTAAAGCCTGGATAACAAAATCATTTCGACTCTTGGCTTTTCCTTCCAGCACTGCCTTATCTGTAGCTTCCAGCAGTTCTTTCGGGATAGTTAGCGTCGTGCGAATGGTTTCTGCCTTCATAGCGCGTTCATTGTGTGATGTCTGAAGTGATGACTTATATGATATCGTTTCAGGCACCAAATAGTAAGTAAAAGATGAACTCTAAAGAAATACAGGTGACAGGTGACAGAAAGAAATTTACCGATTACCAATTACCCATTAGCAATTAAAGTATATTCAAGACCTTTCTCAATAATATTTGGTCTTCTAATTTGGGTTTAAGACGGCCATTTTCCACATCACGAATCCAGCTTTGGCTTTTACCAGTGAGTTTTGCTAGTTCTCTTTGGGAAAGATTAATACTTTTTCGTGCCTGTATAACCTGTTCTGCTAATAAATCATCTGTGCTTTTGGTAATTTTTTTACTCCTAATGGCACGCCGCTTTTTTTTCTCTGCTTCTGAACTTTGTTGTTCCCATTCTGGAGGAAGTTCAAAAGATAAAATCCGCGCATTCATCAGCAAATTCCATTTACCACGAGGTCCGCTATCTGTAAGTCGAGTATCACCACTACCATCATTAATCCAAAATTCCAAGGACTCATCTGGATCTTCCGGAATATCGACTAATTTAGCCCACAGAGGTTGAATTTCTCGCGGGTAAGTAATTGGGTCAAAAATTGCTTTGACTCCATAATGATTGAGAACTTCCAAATCATTTTCAAATGTTCGCAAGAGGCGCTTACGTTCATCTCTTTGTCTAGCAGCTAGGTGAATTTTTTCCTCACCATAAGCAACACGTAATAAGGTAGGAACTGTGATGCGTTGTTCTCTACCCATTTTGGTTTTAAATAATAACCATAACATCAGTCTGACTGCACCTTCATGTTGCTGCCAAAGACTCATAACTGTAGTTAACAGCGTTTTTGGAAGACTACCATATTGATAGAATCCACTGCGCTCTTTACAGCCTTGTTTATTTAAGAAATGTTGCGCCCAGATGCCAGCTTTAATTTTAAATGTCAGGCCAATCAGATATTTGCACCCCTGATCATCTTCTTGAAAATGGTGGTGGATATCTGTTAAATGCCACAAACGACTATCTAAAACAGAAAATCCGGGAACTCTACCCCTTTGAGGCCAGTCAATAGAAACAATCAGTGAACAAGCTTGCTGGACGATGTTTTTGATTAGACATAGCTTGGCAATTTTATTGAGGTCTTTGCGTTTTTCTAACCCCAAATATTTTTCAATTTGGCGTTCATCAATCGCAAATTCCTGATCCCAAGGTTGTTCTAAGGTTGTAGCATGGGCGGCAAAAATCAGATGAATACAAGCGGATCGAATATCGAGACTTTCGATTGCTTGTAAATCTTTAGCCAGGTTGCTAACTTGAAATGGGTTTTCGATATGAAAAGAAATTGCACCCCGACCTTGATTAACTTGTCGGCTATAATGTAAATTACCTTCTGCGTCTGTCTCCCAATTTAATGATTTACGTTGCGCTAGTAGATTGCAAGCCTCCCAAATAACTATTGCCGAAGCAAAAGGGTTATTCTTGCCATTACAAAATAAATCAGGACTGGTAGGTTCTCTCGCTTCAACTTTGCATCTGCCTTTTTTAGCTTGCCAAGGTATGGGAGAATTGCTTGGACAAGCAATTACACATTGCGGTTCTGGATAATAACCCTCACAATTGTTACACAGACAAGGATCAATCCAATATTTATCATTTTCAATTTTGATTGCACCCGTAGGACATTTGGGGCGGCAGTTGTCACATCCATCGCAATTTTTGTTAGGAATTGTATAAGGCATAAGGCTTCTTCCTACTCTAATTGCTGAGATCTTTGGCTCAAGTTTCCCCTCGATGTCTCCTCTTTATTCATAACTTGCTACCAAATTATCTCCATGACAAGAAAAGTTCTTCTCGCCTCACTTATCAGTTATCAGTTATCAGTTACCAGTTATCAGTTACCAGTTATCAGTTACCAGTTATCAGTTACCAGTTATCAGTTGTCAGTCATCAGTTCTAACTAGTTTGTTTTTCCTAACTTCTGCGTTGGAGGTTCCTGCTTACTGACTTCTAAATTCTCCATTCTGTTGTATTATCCGTCACTGATTTCAGATCCTAGAAATTAGGACTTCATTGCTTCTTCATTAACTATACATTTCATAAAGATCTCGCTAAGTTTGTTCAGAATAAGCTTAGGACAATTTCTTAATATTTGTGTAGTCTATTGATCGAGAATACTGGCTGAAAGTGTTTCCAAATAACATCTAACTAATATCAAATTGTTCTAATTTAGTATTTAATTCTCTTGACAATTAATATAAATTTTTGTCTCGTTATAAAAGTTACATTTTCTCGAAAAAAATCTCTTTGTCCTACACTGAGTTAATGCCAAACTATAACTTTTCTTCTAATGGCATTTGTATAGATGCTTGCATAAAAGATAACTAAAACTTATTTTGTATCTACAAATACGGTTAAAGTAGATTTTTTATCCAAATTTTAAATACTATATTTGCAAAATAATATCGAGATATAAGTTATTGTTTAAGTAACAAAATCATTGAGCTCATGCCTTATACAGGACTGGTTATAAAGATGTACCTCAATTATAACTAATAACAATTAATAGCATTTAATGTTTTCAACAATCTCGAACTAATTGACACTATTTAGCAAGTCAGTAAAATTTGATAAAGAAGTTAATCTCTATCATCAAAATCCCCGAATATTAGGCTATTATTAGGATTAAATCACCAACTAAGTTGTAAGCGAAATTGCTGAGGATAGATTCATGGCAACATTAACAGGCGTAACATTTGGCGGTAAGACTTGGACACCTAAATTTGCCCAAGCAATTGATAAAGATAAATGTATCGGTTGTGGCAGATGTATTAAAGTATGCGGTCACAGTGTTTTAGCTTTGAAAGCATTAAACGAAGAGGGTGAATTTGTAGAAGATGAAGATGATGAAGAAATTGAACGGAAGGTAATGTCAGTTGAACATCCAGAAAACTGCATTGGTTGTGAAGCTTGTTCTAGAATTTGTCCCAAAAACTGTTATTCTCATACAACATCAGATAACTAAGATGTAAGAACTTAGGAGTCAGGAGTCAGAATGTTTGAAAAATTGGTTAATTATCAAATAGGTATTTTTGGCATTAGCCTGAAAAAGCTTACTACTAATGGCTCATAGCTGAATGCTTACACTAAGACTTCTGGGAATTAGCTACATTGTTTAATTCCGTAAATACGCTAAAGAAGGTAATTAGAGGGGAATACTTCATTCTTATTATAAGTGGATAAAAGTTCATAGCAAACGAAAATATAAATCATAAATTGTTATTCTTAAACAGCAATAAGTTACAAGATCAATCATTTTTTAAAAAAGTTGGGAATCTGAACATTTTCGGAGGGAAGGTTATGAAAAAATCTGGAAGTTTCACCTATTTTCGCTAAGGTGCAAGTTAGAACGTTAATAAGTGAAAATCAAAAATACCTCTGAAATTGTTCAACCTATTAGCCATCAATATATTATTTGGCTAGGGCTAAATATCAATAGCAGGATGTGATGCACTAAATCAGTGAAAAATTAACAGATCGATAACTGGTCACTGATAACTGATAACTTATAGAGAGCAGGTAGTATGCAAAAAGTTCCTGTATCGTTGTGGACGCTTTTAGCTGGGATGATAATTTCCCCTATTAGCATCTGGATTGGTCAAAATCATCATCTACTTCCAGTACAGGCATCGCAACAAGCGCCTTTGGTAGACGGATTTTTCAATATCATGTTTACCATTGCGATCGCTCTATTTTTAGTAGTAGAAGGAACGATTTTAATTTTCTTGTTTATCTATCGTCGCCGTCCAGGTGACAATAGTGATGGTACGCCCATAAAAGGTAACTTAGCCTTAGAGATTTTTTGGACAGTAGTACCAACTGTCATTGTGGTTGTTTTGGGTATTTACAGCGTAAATATTTATAACCAAATGGGAGGATTAGAACCGGGTAGTCATCCTCATAGCCATGTTGCTCATGTTTCTGGTACGGCAATAGCTGCTAGTATGAGTGATGGTTCTCAATCTTTAGTTACTCCCAATATTGGTATTGGTGGAAGTCCCCAAACTCAAGGGAAACCAGCAGATTTGGTAGTTGATGTCAAAGGGATTCAGTTTGCGTGGTTATTTAACTATCCTCAAACTAGTATTTCTGCTGGAGAACTGCACGTTCCTGTTGGTGCTGATGTGCAACTGAATTTATCAGCAGATGATGTAATTCATTCCTTCTGGGTTCCCCAATTTCGCTTGAAACAAGATGCAATTCCCGGTGTACCAACCGAACTGAGATTCGTGGCTACAAAACCAGGTACATATCCAGTAGTTTGTGCAGAATTATGTGGTGGCTATCACAGTTCTATGCGATCACAAGTTATTGTCCACACCCAAGAAGATTTTGATAGTTGGTTAACAGAGAATCAGTTAGCACAACAGCAGCGAAAACCTCAAGTTGTAGCTGTTAATCCCGCTGATTTATCCACATCTGAATTTCTTACTCCATACATTAATGATATGGGAGTAAGTGCAGCAACTCTATCTCAAATTGAAAAATAGCAGTGTTCAGTTGACTACTGAACAAATTCGCAAAATAGCTTATGACACAGTTAGAAGTTCCACTAAATACGCCACACATCTCAGATCATAAGGCGTGGAAATTGAAGGACTATTTCACCTTTAATATTGATCACAAAGTAATTGGGATTCAATATTTGGTGACGGCGTTTGCATTTTATTTGATTGGTGGGTTGATGGCGATCGCTATCCGCACCGAGTTAGCAACACCAGAAGCAGACTTCATTGATCCGAATCTGTACAACGCTTTTATGACTAATCACGGGACAATCATGATTTTCCTATGGATTGTTCCCAGTGCAATTGGGGGATTTGGTAATTATCTAGTTCCCTTGATGCTGGGTGCTAGAGATATGGCGTTTCCCAAATTAAATGCGATCGCCTTTTGGTTAAATCCACCCGCAGGATTGTTACTGTTACTAAGTTTCATTTTTGGTGGTTCTCAATCTGGTTGGACAGCTTACCCACCTTTAAGCTTAGTCACAGCACCAATCGCGCAAACAATGTGGATTTTAGCGATTGTATTAGTAGGAACTTCCTCAATTTTGGGTTCATTAAACTTTGTCATCACCATTTTGATGATGAAAGTTCCTAGTATGAAATGGGATCAAGTCCCCTTATTTTGCTGGGCAATTTTAGCAACTTCCATACTCGCACTTTTATCTACACCAGTATTAGCAGTAGGTTTAATTCTGCTGTTGTTTGATATTAACTTTGGGACTTCCTTCTTCAAACCAGATGCAGGTGGTAACGTCGTTATTTACCAACATTTATTCTGGTTTTATTCCCATCCAGCAGTTTATTTAATGATTCTGCCGATTTTCGGAATTATGTCAGAAGTTATTCCCACCCATGCACGGAAACCGATTTTCGGTTATAAAGCGATCGCCTATTCGAGTGTCGCCATTTGCGTCGTCGGTTTATTCGTCTGGGTACACCATATGTTCACGAGTGGAACACCCGGTTGGATGCGGATGTTCTTCACCATTTCTACCCTCATAGTTGGGGTTCCCACAGGTGTAAAAATCTTTGGTTGGGTTGCAACCCTTTGGGGTGGAAAAATCCGTTTTACCAGCGCCATGTTATTTGCGATCGGCCTATTATCCATGTTCGTCATTGGTGGTTTAAGCGGCGTAACAATGGGAACAGCACCCTTTGACGTTCACGTCCACGACACATATTATGTAGTCGCACATTTCCACTACGTTTTATTTGGCGGTTCCGTTTTTGGTATTTACGCAGGTATCTATCATTGGTTCCCCAAAATGACCGGCAGAATGATGAATGAAACCTGGGGAAGAGTTCACTTTGTTCTCACTTTAATTGGTACCAACTTAACATTCCTACCCATGCACGAATTGGGTTTACAAGGAATGCCTCGCCGAGTTGCCATGTATGACCCCCAATTTATCAGCTTAAACCAGCTTTGCACCATTGGGGCATTCATTTTAGGTATTTCAGTAATTCCCTTCACTTACAACGCTATTAACAGTTGGATAAACGGCGAGTTCGCAGGTGATAATCCTTGGGAAAGTTTAACTTTGGAATGGACAACTAGTTCCCCTCCAATTCTTGAAAACTGGGAAGTATTACCCGTTGTCACTCATGGACCCTATGACTATGGTCAGATTCATGATGAATCTTCTTCAGTGACAGAAGCTGTAAGTTAAAACGCAGAAATTGTAGGTTGGGTTAAGCGACAGCGCAACCCAACAAACTCCCCAAAATGTTGGGTTTCCTTCCGTCCAAAAATGTTGGGTTTCCTTACTTCAACCCAACCTACATTTATTAGTAGGTAAATGAAATGACTGCAATTACAACTAGTGAACATCATGAAGGTGGACACGAAGCACATCCAGATTTAAGAGTTTGGGGACTGTTAACTTTTTTGGTTTCTGAATCTTTGATGTTTGGTGGATTTTTCGCCACCTATTTGTTTTTGAAAGGTACTACCGCAGTTTGGCCACCAGAAGGAACAGAAGTAGAATTATTTGTACCCACAATTAACACTATCATTCTTGTTTCTAGCAGTTTTGTCATTCACTTTGGTGATATGGCAATTAAAAAAAATAGCGTTGGTTGGATGCGGTTTTGGTATTTTATCACCGCAGTTATGGGTGCTGTATTCCTAGCGGGTCAGGTTTATGAATACATGAACTTGGGTTATGGTCTAACCACCAATATTTTCGCTAATTGCTTTTATTTGATGACGGGTTTCCACGGGTTGCACGTCTTTATCGGACTGTTGTTAATTTTGGGTGTCTTATGGCGTTCTTTCCGTCGTGGTCATTATTCTGCTACCAAACATACAGGCATCGAAATGGCAGAAATTTACTGGCACTTCGTTGATATAATCTGGATTGTTCTATTCACTTTGGTTTACATTCTCAACGCATTTTAAAATGGGTAATGAGTAATTCGCAATGACGAATTACTCACCCTTCCTTCTGGTAAAAAAAACTTTATTAAAATATTTTCTCTCTGCGCTTTTACGTCTGGATCACGAAATAAAATTCAATGTAATTCACTTACTTGAGAATTTTAGTAATTCACATCAGCAATACCCGCAATTGTGCTATAGTCATGATGACTTCAATGTAGTCGGTTACAACATGATGATTACCACTGTTAAGCGTCGTTATAGTTTAGATGAATATCGCGCCATTGAAGAAAAAGCTGAAGGGCACAATGAATATGATAATGGAGAAATTGTACCGATGACTGGATGATCACTCAACTATAGCAGTATAGGTGGTAATATTTTTGCATTTCTAAAATTTCTTCTGCGTGATAGCAAGTTTGAGGCAATTAATAGCGATTTGCAGCTATGGATTTCTGAATATAAACGTGGATTATATCCAGATGTAATGGTTTTTAAAGGTGAACTGCAACTAAATTAAAATTGCAACAATGAAGTTTCGAATCCTATTTTAATTGTGGAAGTATTATCTCCTTCAACAGCAGATTAGGACTGTAAAAGCAAGTTTAGTATGTATCGTTCAATTAGCAGTTTTTGTGAATACTTATTAGTTGAAGAAGATGAAATTTTTATATAAAAATATAGTAAGCAACCCCAAGGTTAATTATTAAGTGATTTTAATAATTTAAAAAAATCCATTTCCTTGGAGTCAATTGGAGTTGAATTACCAATAGGAGAAATTTATCGCGGTGTTGATTTTGAGTAAACAATCTCACGAGCATGACGAAACTTTACCTGTATCTGTTCAACAACTGTTTCTAAAGGAACTCCTTCTCTCTTTCTAATTCTGCTCCTGCTTCATTAAGCTTAACTTAAACATCCTCTACCCATTCTTCATATTCTCGTTGTTTTGTTGTAAAATCTGTAGAGCTTGTCCTTTCTTTGTTTGGAATCATGTGGGACTGAAATTAGCCAAGTTCTAGCGATTTTATATATTGTCGTTACTTCACAAGATTCTAGAGCTATTATTACTGATGAACCTCAGTCGTTTTTACATCCAGGAGCGACAAGAGATTTGATAGAAATTATCAAGATATTTCCTCAGCATCAATATTTTATTACAACTCACTCACCAGCAATTATTGGTGCTGCTGAACCTTCTACTATCGTACAAAGTAAATATGATGAAACAGAATATAAAAAATTTATACCTGTAATTGATTCACAAAAGGCACATGATATGTATAGCCTTCTAAATGAAATTGGAGTTCAATTATAAGATATTGTTGGTGCTAATCGTATTCTTTGGCTAGGAGGTGAAACTGAAGAAAAATGTTTTCCTTTAATTTTGACAAAAATTGCAAAATAAAAGCTCAGAGGAACTGAAATTTTGCGTGTTCATTCCACAGGTGCATTATTAGATATAAAAAATCCTAAATTAGCTGAGACTTTCTTTTGGCTGTATCAAAAAGTTAGTAATCAAGACAGTTTAGTTCGACCCACAATCGGTTTAGTATTTGATAGGAAGGTAAAACAGATAAACAGTGTAAAAATTTAGAATAAATAAGTAAGAATTGAATTACTTGGCTAAAACTAACTATGTAGGAAAATTATATATTGCATCCCAACACAATAACACATGTAATTAGTAAAGCATTACAATATGCAAGGATTATTGGAGAAGAAGATAAATTATAACAGGAGCATATAAACCAATGGTTGGAGGAATATTTCACAAACAGGAATTATTTATCGAATGAGGTTAAACCAGAAAAATATCATGATGAAGAATGGATTTATCAACGAAATCATGCTTCCCATATTTTAGAAGATTTGTTTCAAGAGTATCAAATATAATTTGAAAAAACCCAACACTTCTATGAGATTACAGAGTGGGTACTAGACAATGATGAAGATTATTTAAGTGAGCTAATAAACACAATCAAAGGTTTTTTTTAAAAAAATGGGTAGTAATATACTACTAACAGATAAAATTAATAATCGATTAATCATAATTTTTGCTTTTTCTCTGGTCTATATTTAGATTAACACAACTCAAAATTATAATTGTTCCTCCGTTAAAATTACACTTAGTCTCTCTCCTTTAAAAAAAAACTACCATAATAAATAATTAAATTTATTGACATGACTACGATTTATATTATTCTATAATAGATAGGGAGAATCCTAAATATTCCAGATCAAATGGGATTGATTACCTATTATGCAAATTGATACAAACAGATTTTCATGGTTTGACGTATCCGATGATGTCAAAGAACTATTAGTATTAGCTACACAAACTTGGGATAATACAGAAGCTTCTGAAAATTATATACAACAGGCTTTAGTTAAAACAGAAGAGAACACATGTGTTTTAGTTGCAGCTTATAGATATTTTTACTACAAAAATAATTATGTTCTAGCACTGACAACAGCAGAAAAAATAACCGCTAAAATTAAAAAAGAGGAAAATCTACCAGATAATTGGCAAGCACTTCTACCTATTTTAGTTCAACATCACCAAGAACCACAAATCAGATTGTTCTTAAATGCTTATGCTGCTTCTGCTTTGATATTAGCTAAATTAGGGAAAATAGAAGAAGCTAAAGAAATCAGTGCCAGAATCAAAGGGATTGATGATAAAAATGATTTTGGTGGAGGTATTCTTCTAGATATTTTGACCCGTCCACGAGAAGAAGATGATTGAATGTGGAGTGGGTATACAGGAAAAACAACTGACTAATTACTAATCATGAACAATTGGTTTGCTATCAACCCAACTTCTTATCAATCCTTCTCACTTTCTACTAATAATATTTTTTTACCTCCTGCTCCTGAATCTCCTATGACTCCTATAACTAAAATGCCTCAAACATCTCCTCCTATGCTTTTCCTACCTGTTTATTCACAGTCGATACTTTAAAAAGTATGCAAGGTAAGGATTGGTTTGTTGGTGAAAATGGACAGCATCAAGTCTGTAAATCAGCAAGAGAATGGGATTTGTTGCATGATAATTATCGTCTATATCGGTTTCTCACAGAAGTAGAAGATGTTCTCAAAGATGTTAAGGATGAATCAACTCATCTTCCTGAACTGAGAATGTTAGTTAGACGATTAATTATTAATTCCTATTGGGTGCAAAGTCAATTTCTACAACCTGATCCAAAAACAGGAATCTCGGTTTTATCGTTATATGATGAATTAGGATTTCCCTTAACAGTGCAAACAGTCTCATTTGCACCAGGGACAACTTCTACTATTCATAATCATGGAACATGGGGAATAGTTGCCATATTAAAAGGTCAGGAAAAGAACACATTCTGGCAACGTAATCCCACACTAGAATTTCCAGATCGACTTAAAAAAGTAGGAGAAATTGATTTATATCCCGGAGACTTAATCAGTTTTCCCCCTGAAACAATACATCATGTTCAAGCTTTTGGGGAAGAACCAACAGTTACATTTAATATTTATGGAGAAACCAACCCGAAAGGAAGATTTGAATTTGATGTAATTAACAATATTGCTACAAAATTTTAAATGTAGTGGCAAAAACAGAAATAACTGATTATTCTGATCAATAGATAGGAATTAATAGGTAAAAAAATGCAGCATATTTACCTATTAATCAAACCCGTAATCTTTCATCTGCGCTTATCTGTGTTTATCTACGGTTAATTATTTCCTATCCAGAAATTGAACTACAACTCTATAGGAGAAATAGCAATGGCCAGAGTAATTTTCTATGAAAAACCAGGCTGTAAAAACAATACCAGACAAAAAGTATTACTCACAGCGGCAGGCCATCAAGTTGTTGCATATAGCTTATTAACAGAACCTTGGACTGTAGAAATATTGCGGTCATTCTTTGGTGATCGCCCCGTCCTCGAATGGTTCAACAAAGCCGCACCTCGGATAAAATCTGGAGAGGTGAACCCTGAGAACATCGACGCTGATACGGCTTTAGTCATGATGCTCAGGGATCCCCTATTAATTCGTCGTCCTTTGCTAGAAGTAGGAGAAAGACGGGAAATAGGCTTTGATGTCGAGAAAATTGACGCATGGATAGGCTTAAAAGCTGTTGATGACTCTTTTAAAGAAATGAGTGAAAACCTTATGCAGCTAGACCTTCAAGGCTGCGCTCATGGAAAAAATCACGAACACCATCATCATGGTGATGGTGGTTGTAAACATCACTGAAAAGAACAACATTAGACCTCAATAGTTATCGGTTAAGGGGAAAAGGGGAAAGAAATTTTTCCCTTAATTTTTAATTTTTAATTATTTAAATTCCATGACTTTTCCCAATCACCCAATGGCGACGGAAAAAACGAGATAAAGCTGATTCTTCTAAGGATAAATAAATCGGTCTACCATGTGGACAGGTGCGGGGGTTGCGTGTGCGTTGCCAGTCATTTAATAATTGCTGCATTTCTCGTAAATTCATTGGTGTACCATTACGAATAGCAGTTCGACAAGCAACAGCAACCTGGGCTGTTTGTAAGTCTCCTCCCCAACTTAATTCTAAAAGTGCTTCGGAGCTATCTTCTCGGTGTTGCAACATTGCGGGAATATTGCGTACTGCCCAAAGTTGTTCTCCAAATGGTTCAATATCTAAACCTATATTTTGCAATTGAGTGACTTGGGCTGAAGATAATTGATAAAGAATGATTGGACTTTCAACGGGTACAATTTGCCAATTATTACATAATTGCTCATACAAAACTCGCTCATGGGCTATGTGTTGTTCTACTAACCACATTCCCCCTGAATGTTCAGCTACAATATAAGTATTACTAACTTGGGCGACAGCTTTTAATAAATTTTGAGTGTTGCTATCTGTATTTTCAGAATTAAAGTTATAACTGCCTTTTGCTTCTGCTACTTGCAGTAATTTACTAACTCTGGTTGTGTGGACTGATTCTTTGATATTGGCTTCAGAAATAAGTAAGGCTTGGTTAATGGCTTGAGTTATTTGTTCTTGCCAATAACTGATTTCATTAAGATATATTTCAGTTTTGGCGGGGTGACGATTCCAGTTGATTTGGTCGGGAGAAACTGTAAGATGCAAAAAACACACGGGATAGCGATCGCGTGGTAATGTTCTATAAAATGCTGAAAAAATTGTTTGTTCTAATTCCGGTGATTTGATAATTCTGCCATTAATCGCTACTTTCACCCAGTCAGGACGGTGACGATGGCACCTATCCGGTAAACCTATCACTAATGTAGATAGGGGAGTAGAGACGTTGCTTGCAACGTCTCTACTGGGAACTGGGGATTGGGAATTGGGTACTTTTAATTGTACCTCTTTTAAATCACTTTGTCGCACTTGGGGCAAAATTTGTGGAATAATTTTTTCCACACTCAATTCAGGATAAATAGTGAACCATTCTCGGTAATTCTGCCAAACCTGGTAAGTAACCTGGGGATGACACAAGGCAATCTGTTGAATTACATGTTGTACAGCTTTGATTTGCTGTGTTGGTGTGGGTAAACCTTGACGACGTGGCAGACAATTAGCAAATAAATTATTAACTGTAACTACAGTACCGGGAGCGATCGCAGTTACTTTCCTATTTACAACTTTTCCACCATCACCATAAACAAACCGCCATCCTTCAGTTCCCCCCATAGGACGACTAAGAATTTCTAAATCGGCCAAAGTTGTTAAACTATGTAACGCTTCACCCCGAAAGCCTAAACTAGTAATGTTCCACAAATCAGCAGGAGAGTGAATTTTACTGGTGCTGTGTGCTGTTGCAGCTTGTTGCAGATCATCAAAGTTCATTCCCCAACCATTATCTGCTACACGCACTCCCCACTGTTGGGGATTTATATAAACCACAATCCGCGTTGCACCAGCATCAAGAGAATTTTCCACCAATTCCCGCACCACAGAAGCTAAAGAATCAATTACCTCTCCAGCCGTAATGAGATATACAACTTCTGTCGGTAAAGCTTTAATAGTAGATGCCACCATAATGGAATTAAAAATTAACAATTAAAAGTTAAAACTTGACATTAGCCTACATCATTTTGACTTCTGAGTTCTAACTTTTGACTCTTTGTGATTCGTATCACAACATGATTTTTGATTAATTGTAAAGAAAGCCGAATTAAAGCAATTTATTTGATAAATTGCTAATGAGGTTATAAGCAAAAAAAGCTTATGAGTAATTTAGTTGCTGATGTTCATGATTTGAAATCGTGTCTCGAATGGGGGCAACCCGCTTTTACAATTATTGATGTACGTGATCGCCATACCTATAATCACGGCCACATCAGTGGGGCAATCTCCATCCCCTTGGATGACTTAGCTGACCGTGCTAAATCTGCTCTACATAAAGAACGCCATATCTATGTTTATGGCGAACATGATACACATACAGCCTATGCAGCTCAAAAATTACGAGATGCTGGCTTTACTGATGTATCGGAAATCCAAGGTGGTCTTAACGCCTGGAAAACAGTTGGTGGCGCTACAGAAGGTATCTAAGTTGTAACCATTTAGTTATCAACTAACACCAGATTGGAGACCAACTTCTCACTGTTGTTCGACTTCTCAATCCGTCACGACAGGAGAAATATACTCACCAGATATATTTATAGATCACTCATAAACAACAATGTTCCCGGCTTCTTTAAAAAGTCGGGAATCCATCCTTTCTTCAAGTTATAATAACTGCCAAAGTGGTTATGACATCAACAGATGATAAAACATTTTAATTATGGGGTTCCCCACACCTTTTTCATCTGTCCCCTATCAGCTGCTATAAAAGGGGTTGTTCACCGTCCCACACCTACATATTGGAATCCATCCCTTACCATCGCTTCAGGGTCTAAGAAGTTACGACCGTCAATCATGACAGCGTGGTTCATCAATTTTGCCATTTTCCCATAATCTAAAGTGCTGAATTGTTGCCATTCAGTCACAAGTACTAATGCATCACAGCTATCAGCTAATCTTTCAGCATCAGTTTCTACTAACACTCCCGAAAGACCATGACGCATACCTGTTTGAGAAATAATCGGGTCGTAAGCTTTGACTTTGGCACCGAGTCGGTTCAGTTGCTCAATCAAGTTCAGTGCTGGTGCATCGCGCAAATCATCTGTATCGGGTTTGAAAGTCAAACCCAGTAATCCCACAGTTTTACCTTTGAGGATTTTCAGAGCTTGTTGGAGTTTTTCCAGAGCAATTAAACGTTGACGTTCATTCACACTCACAGCAGCTTTCATGAGTTGGGCTTCATAGCCATAATCATCAGCAGTATGAATCAGTGCAGAAACATCTTTGGGGAAACAAGAACCACCCCAACCAATACCAGCTTGTAAGAATTTGTTACCAATCCGGGAATCTAGACCAATACCTCTTGCTACTTGAGTGACATCAGCACCGACGCGATCGCAAATATTTGCAACTTCATTAATAAAACTAATTTTAGTCGCCAAAAAAGCATTAGCAGCGTATTTGATCATCTCCGCTGAACTCAAGTCAGTCACCAAAACTGGTACAGGAGGTAAAGACTGATCAGCCGCAAACTTGCGTTCCACAATGGGCGCATAGAGATCCTTCATCATCCCAATCGCTTGCAGACTATTACCTCCCAATACAATCCGATCAGGATTAAAAGTATCGTAAACAGCCGAACCTTCCCGTAAAAACTCTGGATTGCTAACAACATCAAACTGAGCAGAAATCTCAGGTAGTTTTTCTTCACGGGATGATCCACTAATCGGTATCAATGTTTTTTGGCGTTCAGCAATACCATCTAAAACAATCATTCGCACCCAGTCACCAGAACCGATAGGTACAGTAGATTTATTGACAATTACCTTATAACCACCATTGAGATTTGCCCCAATACCACGAGCTACAGCTTCTACATACCGCGTATCACTTTCACCATTAGGCAAAGGAGGAGTTCCGACAGCAATAAACAGAATTTCTCCGTGCGCCACTGCCGCAGGTAAATCTGAGGAGAATTTAATATTTCGACTATTAATGGCAGACTGCATAATTTCCGAGAGTCCCGGCTCGAAAATTGGCGACTGGCCAGACTTCATTAATTTTACTTTTTCTTCGTTGTTATCTATGCAAATAACATCATGACCGATATAAGCTAGACAAGCACCTGTAACCAAACCTACATAACCAGTCCCAATTACGCAAACACGCATTTTATTAAACTCCTCGTTTTTTGTCATTGGTGATTGGTCATGAGTCACTAGTTCACAAATGACTGATGACCACTAACTAACTAATTGTTACTGTCGATACGTTGACGGAAATCTTCTATTGTTAGTTTTAACCCCTCTGGCAGCGGAATGGTAGGTTGCCAATTTAACCAGGTTTTTGCCCTGGTAATATCAGGACGACGACGACGGGGATCATCAGAAGGTAGCAGTTCAAACTTAATTTCTGCATCTGGGTTCACCATGTTTTGTACTGCCTGTGCCAGTTCTAAAATGGTGTATTCATCAGGATTACCCAAATTGACAGGGCCAATGTAGTCACCATTCATTAACTTGATCAGGCCGCTAACTAGGTCAGAGACATAACAAAAACTACGAGTTTGTTGACCTTCACCATACACAGTTAAAGGACTACCCCGTAAAGCTTGAACTATAAAGTTACTGACTACCCGACCATCGTTTTCTAACATTCTTGGTCCATAGGTATTAAAAATTCTCGCCACCCGAATATTGACTTTATTTTCTCGGTAGTAGTCAAAGGCTAAAGTTTCTGCTATTCTTTTGCCTTCGTCATAGCAAGAACGGATACCAATGGGATTGACACTACCACGATAATCTTCTATTTGGGGATGGACTTCTGGATCACCATAGACTTCACTAGTGGAAGCTAACAAAAACCGAGCTTTCAGTCGTTTAGCCAATCCCAACATATTCAGTGTTCCCATCACGTTAGTTTTAACGGTTTTAATGGGGTTGTACTGATAATGTACCGGAGACGCAGGGCAAGCCAAATGATAGACTTGATCCACTTCTAAGCGAATTGGCTCAGTGATATCATGACGTATCATCTCAAAGTAAGGATGATCAAACCATTTGAGGATATTACGTTTATGACCTGTATAGAAGTTATCCAAGCATATAACTTCATGACCATCAGCCATTAGTCGGTCGATTAGATGGGAACCAATGAACCCAGCACCGCCAGTTACCAAAATTCTCATAGTTTCCGAGTTATTTTACAGATATAGCCAACGGGTATAGTCCTTTACTGTCAGATTAACCAGTTTGCTACAAAAATAGATTATGAACGAAAATCTCTAAAGAATGTGTTTCATCATCAGTATATGTCCCAATTTTTCTGGGGACTGCTATATTTATGGGTTAAGTGATTTTCCTACAAATACTCGGTAAACTTAATAAATATCTTCTAAATAATTGGTAAATTTTCAGTTACAGTTCATCAAATCTCTAAAAAAAGATAAATAAATTTTTTAAAAACTGTATTTGTAAGAATTTAGGAGTCGTAGGGGCGAAGCATTCGGACAATAGCTTTTGGCAAAAACTGATAATTGATCACCCGAATGCTTATGCTTCCAGCACGCTACGCGAACGCCTGTACAGGAGTCAGAATGTTTGAGAAATGGGTTAATTATCAAATAAGTATTTTTGGGGTTAGCCTGAAAAAGCTGACTGCTGATGGCTGTGCCTCTTTGAGAGGAACTATGTTTACGACATACTACATGAACGTTAACGCCTAGCGTGCCATTAGGCATTAGCTGAATGTTACCTGTATTTTTACACGGTGATAGTCTGATTAGGGATATTTTTGGAAAAAACTAGTTTCTGATTTTGTTGTGGTTCTCCGAAAATGATAATCGAGCAAGTGAGTTGCCTAGCTAATTCGTTGGTGATATCGCTCATGGCTAATCCGCCAGGAGTAGTACGATTACGGGTTAAAGGTAATACCACTAAATCATATAATCTTGCTGCTTGCAAAATTGCTTGAGCAACATCTTCATGAGTAATGACTTGAACTTCTGGTGGATTTGCCAGAGTTAATTTAGAGACCAATTGAGAGAGTTGTGATCGCCTAGCAGCAACTTGAATCGCGCTGGTGCGGCGTTGTCTGCGGTTAGCTTCATTAACACAAACATTCAATACAGTCACTTGGGCTTGATTGGCATCTGCCAAAGTCTGAGCAAATTGTATTGCCGTTAGTGTTGGGGTGACTATATTTTCTATTGGCACAAGAATGCGCTGAATTCTTTTTGGTGATTCTACCAGACGCGCTACCGCCACTGGACAATGGGAAGCCCAAAGCACATTATCAATCACATTCCCTAATAAACGCGCTCTCAAACCAGTACGTTTACCCCAACCCATGATAATCAAATTCGCCTTTTGTTCACGAGCAGCCCTACAGATTCCTGGAGCAAAAGCATCATCAATTCTGAGTAATGGTTCAGCCTTTGCTCCTAATAATTGACTTTGTGCTATGGCTTTAGCCAATAACTTTTCACTGCGTTGCCAAGCAACTTCTAACTGGGGTGCATCCATTTGTGAAGTAGCATGAGCGATCGCTAATGGTAAGATTTTCCCTTGGGACTGATTAGCCAATAATGCCGCCATCTGAATTAAATGTTTTTGAGTCTGGGGATTATATACAGGTACAACTATCGTCAAGTTAGGATTTCCTGACTCTGATTCCTGGTAACGCGATTTAATTGGTGATGTTTCCGGTGCTATTGAACCAGTCAAACCAACACCATCCCCAGCCACCAACCTTGTCAGCCAAGGTCCCAAAGTTGCTGTTATCAGCACTAAAACAATCACACTGTTTAATACTTCTGGGGACAGTAACCTAGACTGATATCCAGCTAATACTACCGCTAATGTCGTCTCTACCAGGGGAATAGATAGTGACCAAATTGTTAGAATTTCTTGCCATTTATAGCGATAAAACAGTTTTGCCAACACAGAAGCCATAAATTTGCTGGCAATTAAAACCACAAAAATAATTAATAATAACTTGATTGTGTTGTAGCCCTTAAACAAGATAGGTAAGTCAATTTTTAAGCCTAAATACATAAAGAAAATGGGAATAAATAATACACTACCGATAAATATCAATTTTTCTTTAACTGCTCCTTCACCTACAGCCTCATTTACCGCCAAACCTGCTAAAAAGAAACCAACAGTTGTGTCTAATTCCATCAATTGAGCAATGACAACGGACATAAACACAGACAGGAATATACATAAAAACTTGTTTCCCTCATCATCTCCAGAACGGCGTAAAAATTCCTTAATTACCCAATTAAAACCTACCAAAACCAGCATAAAATATATCATTACTGAGCCGAATATCCTGATAATTTGATTCAGGTTAAATGCCCCATGATCAACAATAGATAGACATACAGATAATATTAAGAGTGAGCCGATATCAGAAAAAACTGTGGCTCCCATCGTCATAGTGATCGCCTTGTTATTAACTACTCCCAAACGGCTGATAATCGGATATGCCAAAAGAGAATGGGAGGCCAATAAACAGCCAATTAAGATAGAACCATACCAACCCAAGCCGAAAAACCTTCCTCCTAATGTTCCCAATATCAAGGGTAGAGTGAAAGTCAAGCTACCAAAAACTAAAGAACGGCCTTGTTGTTGACGAAAAAATTGGAAATTATATTCCAATCCGGCTATAAACATCAAGTAAAATAACCCAAGATCTGATAGCAAGCTCATCATTGATGATTCCGGCCTGAATAAGTGCCAACCAGATGGACCAAGCACAATTCCAGAACAAACCAAACCCACTAAAGCTGGCAATCTTAGCCTCTCAAACAGGAGAGGTACAACTAAGATCACTAACAGTAAAATACCAAAGAGAATAATGGATTCCTGGCCAAGAACTTGGGAGGTTGGATCTAAATTGAGAACTTGTGACTCAAGTTGCATCATGTAAAACAGTTATCAGTTATCAGTTATCAGTTACAGTAGGAGTCAGGAGTCAGGAGTAAACCTCTCTTGCTGTCTAGGTTTCAATTTAGATTCTGTACCTCATTGATCTGCAATCTGCTGTATTAGTTATTATTTACTGCCTATTGCCTATTACCTATACCCTAAACGGAATCTTGAAAATCGGTTGGAAATGAGGCATATATATTAGAAACTTACACCCTACACCCTACACCCTTATCATTGACAACTAAGGATGGATTTGACTCAAAATAAACCGTAGACGGTCATAATCATCTTTTAGCAACACACTGAGATTTCTTCCAGCTTTGATCAGCCATTCTCGGTCAGCGTTGCGTAACTGGTAAACTTCACGAATTGCAGATGCGGCCAAAGATTCTACTGGCGCAGCTTTAATCAAAAGCAGAGTCCGCAAAAAATCTAGTTTTTCAGTGAACTTGATAATTGCTTCTGGTTGACAACGATAAACAGCCTGATGTATCTGGGGTGGACGGGGCGGGAGATACTGATACACCTCTTGGTTATAACTTATATTTTGTGATTGCTGCTCAAATCCCACAATTGCTGCCCGAAATTCAGTTCTGAGCATAGCAAAGATTTGAGGTTGTTCTTCTCGCAAAGTTTGCAAAGACAACCCCAACGCCCTAGCCCGGTGTACGGAATCTATAGGCATAGCCGTAGCATAATATACTACAGCATAAACTTGATTACCAGATTCTTCATCCACAGCACAAACCCAACTACCAAAAGGTGGCATGGGTGGAAAACTCAAATCATCTGGTTCTAAACACTCTGCCAAAAATTCCGTAGTTGTGGTTTCAATCACCTCCGCAATGTGGTGAGGATGGCGTTCGCTTGTAGGAAACTGTGGTAAAGGTAGACGCATAGCAATCAGTTAACAGTGATCAGTTATCAGTGATCGGTTGTTTTATATCAACTACTGACTAATGATAACTGACCACTGACTAAATTATTATTTGCCTTTTTTCTTAGCTGTGGTTTCTACGACTTCTAATTCTGGCAAGCGGAAAGTAATAATCTTATCCCAATTACCACCTTCAAACAGTACAGCTACCTTGCCATCACTTACCCGTTGAACAAGTCCTTCATACCGATAATATGTGTCTGCGGGATTTTTGACCCGAACAGTTGCTCCAGGCAGAATCATGTGTTTACCCTCCTTTAGTTCCTGTTAATAGCTTAATGCTTGTTAGTGGGCATTGGGCATGGGGGCATTGGATTTTCTCCTACACCCTTACACCCCTTAATAATATTTCTGGCGTTGCCGAAAATTGGCTACAGATTCTACTATTCCCAGAGCGATAAAGTTGGTCAGCATAGCAGAACGACCATAACTCATCCAAGGTAATGGTATACCTGCTACAGGTGCTAAACCAACGGTCATTCCCACGTTGACAATCAGTTGAAACACAATCATGGATAGAACACCAATAGCCAGGAGTGAACCAAAATTATCTTTGGCAGTTTGAGCTACGTGCAGTAGACGGAAGCAAATCAAACAGAAAAAAAATAAAACTATTAAACAACCGACAAAACCGAATTCTTCACCAACAGCAGAGAAAATAAAATCCGTATGCTGCTCAGGTACAAAATTTAATTGAGTCATCGGACCTTTAAACAAACCCCATCCCCAGATTTCACCAGCACCAATGGCAATACGAGATTGAATCAGGTGATAACCAGCACCAAGAGGATCATGTTCAGGATTTATAAATACACTCAACCTATCTTTTTGATATTCTTTTAATACATGATTCCACGCGAAAACCCCTAATTCACCACCTAGCATATTCAGCGCCCAAGAGGCGATCGCACCAATATAAAATCGCCGCCAAGGTAGAGTTTGCCACCCCACAATCCCCATCGCACCAGCCCAAGCTAAACCCAAGGGACTAAAAGATAGTTCTTTAAGCAACTTTATTGGCTCTGACAAAGGCCAAGAAATACTAAACAAAATGGCTGACATCACAGGGGAAATCAACAGAATCAACCAGCCAGGATTAGCATTTGCCCAGTAAAGCATTCCTAAGAGTATCGCCCCAAATACCAGCGACGTTGCCAAATCCGGTTGTAAAAATATTAATCCCCAAGGTATAGCAGTAATAGCTAAGACCCGGAACACGCTCTCTAAGGTAGAAGCAGTTCGCCTATGTAACAAAGCTGCCAAGGTGATGATCATACCTATTTTGGCAAATTCCGAGGGTTGGACGTTAAAGCCAAAAATACTAATCCATCGCTGTGCGCCTTTAGCACTGGTACCAGCGATCATCACAATCATCAAACTGAAGTTAGTGAGCGCGTAAGTTATCCAGTGAAACCGCATGAGGTTTTCGTAGTGATAACGAGCTAACAACAGGGCCATGATTGAGCCGATGATAGCTACCAGCCAGTGCCACCACCAGTCAGTTACTGGTTGCTTGAGTTCTGTACTCAGAATCATTAGACCGCCAAACATACTGACTGCAACAGGCAGACAAAATAAAATCCAATCTACCTGCTGCCACGGCTTAACCCAATATTGCCAGCGGATTTTAGGGAGTGAAGATTTTAACAACATTGTGCGAAGAGGAACTTGAGCATTAAATGGGGAGGATGGGGAGGATGGGGAAGATAGGGAAGTAATTTTCCTATCTTCCCGATGCCCAATGCCCAATCCTTATGTTAGTGCAGCGACTGATACTTTACCCGCAATAGCGAGAGCGATCACTGTGAGGGCTTTAGCAGAAGCTGAATCTGGATCTGCAACCACTATTGGCACACCACTATCACCTCCCATTCTGGTGGAAATTTCTAGAGGTACACATCCTAATAGTGATACCCCTAATTCTGCGGCAGTTTTTGAACCTCCACCGGAACCAAAAATGTCATATTGCTTATCTGGTTGATCTGGAGGAATAAAATAGCTCATATTTTCCACAATTCCCAATACTGGGACATTTAGCTGCTGGAACATCCGCAAACCTTTGCGCGAATCCAACAGGGCTACAGTTTGGGGTGTGGTAACAATCACCGCCCCTGCCATTGGCACAGCCTGGGTTAAAGTTAACTGAGCATCTCCAGTTCCTGGTGGCATATCGACAATTAAATAATCAATTTCTCCCCATTGCACCTGATACAAAAACTGACGAATTACCCCATTCAGCATGGGACCGCGCCAAATAACTGGCTGATCTCGGTCAATCAGAAAGCCCATTGAGACTAATTTAACGCCATGATTAAATGCTGGTTCGAGAATGTCCCCTGTATCTGTGGCGCGAACAGTAATTTGAGCATTAGCTAAACCCAGCATTGTAGGGTCATTAGGCCCATAAATATCAGCATCTAGCAAACCTACTTTTGCTCCTGTTTGTGCTAGAGCTACAGCTACATTTACCGCTACTGTACTTTTACCAACGCCACCTTTGCCGCTGGAAACAGCAATAATATTCTTGACACCATCAACGCCTGTGCGGTCAGGTAAGCTTTTTTGCTGGGGTGTTTCTGCTGTTACTTCTACACTGATATCTTTCACACCTGGCAGTTTGTTAACAGCTTTTTTACAATCTTCAACAATAAATTCCCGTAAAGGACAGGCAGGAGTCGTCAACACCAAAGTAAAGCTGACCTTGCCACCGTCAATTTTTACATTGCGAATCATGTTCAGTTCTACCAGACTTTTGCGAAGTTCTGGATCTTCGACTGGTCGCAATACTTCTAGAACTGACTGGGAATCTAGGACTTGATACATAGCGTGTATACCGTTGCCGCCTTAATAAACCTTAAAAAATTTTCATTTTCACCTACTTGCATCTTAACTTTGTTAGGCCATTAGTTATTAGTCATTGGTCATTGGGCATTGGGTTATTCAATTTTCCCTTCAGACTAAAAATCAAAACAACTATTATCTAAAGATTTCTTCTTTCCTGATACTGTTGGCAATGCTGACTTTTCTACGGCTTCAATGAGGGAACGTGCTACCCGATCTGCATAGGGACGAGATAATGACCAAATTAGGGGTGATAACCAACCACGTAAAGTTACAGAATAAGATAAATAACTACCACACACCGTTGACTCCACCTGGTAAATAACCCGCTCTTCAATGCCTGGAATTGCTAGTACACGGATACTCAGCATTTCTTTGGGATTTACCTTTTCCACAAAAATCTGGATGGGAATTGGCCAAAAGCGTGTTACTGCTTGGAAAATCAATCCGGGTTTGGGTACTAATCCTAATGGTACATTGGTACTTTTAAGTAGTGGATGCCAGGAAACATCTGTTAAATCCACTACTTTTTGCCACAGTTCATCTACAGAGGCAGAACTGATTTCTCGATACGTCCGCACTAGAGAGGCGCAAAACCGACGACGTTTGTGGTTGATGAATTTGGAAAACCAACCTTGCACTGTCCTAATCCTCCTGGCTACAATCTGTCTGGTTACTCTGGCATCTGGGAAAATTGTAATAGACCTCTTTACTTACCACAGATACCATACAGAAAATCGGCTGCTTTGTAGACTAATTCTCTAGGTTCTGGTATTCATAACAAAATTGTTTCCACAATAATTGCAAAGAAACTTAATGAATATACAAGCCTATACGCATTTGAGGGACAATAAACTCTAGTCAAGATAATCAATCGGTTTTGACCGCTAAGAAAAATCAGTTTTGGCAAATCGATCCAGATTTTGGGTTCTGATTGTCAACAAATTTTTAAAATGAAAATTTGTAGCTTTCTGGAAATTGTAATTTTAGGTTCGGGAATCTATGTTGACCAACTCGCAAACCCCCACTTTAGCAGTAGAATCATCCAATTTTCTTCCGCCTCCTGATGCTCAAGCCAGAGTCAGTCAGTTTATGCAGCAACTGCAAGATGAAATTACTCAGGCTTTGAAAGCACTCGATGGTGTTGGTAAGTTTCAAGAAGATAGTTGGCAGCGTCCAGAAGGGGGTGGGGGGCGATCGCGTATACTGCGTGATGGCGCAATTTTTGAACAAGCGGGTGTAAATTTTTCTGAGGTGTGGGGTTCTCATCTCCCCCCGTCGATTTTAGCGCAACGCCCAGAAGCAAAGGGACACGGTTTTTATGCAACAGGTACTTCTCTGGTGTTACACCCTCGTAATCCTTATGTGCCTACGGTTCACTTGAATTACCGCTATTTTGAAGCAGGTCCAGTTTGGTGGTTCGGTGGTGGTGCTGATTTGACACCTTATTACCCCTTTGCTGAGGATGCAGCCCATTTCCATCAAACTCTGAAACAGGCTTGCGATCAACATCACTCGGAGTATTATCCCGTTTTCAAACGGTGGTGTGATGAATATTTTTATCTCAAGCACCGGGATGAAACTAGAGGTATTGGTGGTCTATTTTTGGATTATCAAGATGGTCAAGGCGGTATATATAGGGGTCCAGATCCCAATGGGGAAGCGGCTGGTTATAGTAACCAGGTAGGAACAATCGCACCACGCACTTGGGAAGAGTTGTTTGCTTTAGTGCAAGATTGTGGCAGAGCTTTACTACCAGCTTATGTTCCCATTGTCAAACGGCGACATGGGATAGAATATGGCGATCGCGAACGGAATTTTCAACTATACCGCAGGGGCAGGTATGTAGAATTTAACTTGGTTTATGACCGGGGTACAATTTTTGGACTGCAAACAAATGGCCGTACAGAATCAATCCTCATGTCCCTACCACCTTTAGTACGTTGGGAATATGGTTACAAACCAGAACCAAATACTCCTGAAGCTGAATTGTATGAAACTTTTCTTAAGCCTCAAGATTGGATAAACTGGAAAATAAATCAACAGTAACGAGTATTTGAGGCTGAGTAAAATTCCACACATTTATTTAGAGGAAGTAGATTAGGACTTTTGTGGTGGAAAGTTTGGATATCCGTCATTATTTTGTCCTCTTCTTTACTCAGCACTCAGAATCTAGATACTCAGCACTGTTTTAGTGAGTTAAACTACTAAAATACAAACATTTAGCAAAATTTTTGCAACTGTAGCTATAGCTTGCTCATTTTCAGCGTCAGACCAAGAACATCTTGTAACTCGTGAGTGAATTAACTTCCTCAGAATTATGGATGAAAAAAATACCAGTAATGGTGAAATTTAAAGATTGCTAGAATAGCAAGTTTTTTAGCTCACTGATTCATCTTCAGGGCAATATCACGGAGAATACAGTGAATATAGACCAAAAAACCCATACAACTCAAGACGGGAAGACTGTGATTGTCTTGAAACCAACAGATCGTCTAGACATCACCACTGCTTGGCAATTTCGTCTGAAGTTACAAGAGTCTATTTCTAAATTGAGTCGTCATGTAGTTGTGAACTTGGGAGAAGTAGATTTTATTGATAGTTCTGGTCTCACCTCTTTGGTTGCTGGAATGCGTGATGCAGATAAAGCTAAGGGTAGTTTCCGCATTTGCAATATCCATCCAGATGCCAAACTTGTGTTTGAAGTGACAATGATGGATACGGTATTTGAAATCTTTGAAACTGAAGAGGAAGCATTAACAGCAATCTTCCCCAATTCAGTTAATAAAGAAAATAATAGTTTCGAGCAACTTCCCCAAAATACTCCAGAGACTATGGCAGGTGACAGGTGATAAGTAACAGGTGACAGGGAACAGCGAACAGGGTAGTAATTAGGTATCCCTTGCTGGATCGGAGGCACTATTACGAATTACCAATTTTTTTGTAAGCTCTTGATGCTTCCCACCCCACACCCTACCTCTTTTTTGTGGAATTCGGCCTCCTGTCTTCTTAACATAACTTGGCAAAGTAGCCTTTAAACGAGAAAATAAGAATACGTCGCCCTTAACATTTTCTTTGTGAATAACGTCCGTACTGTCTCTGATACAAAACGAACTTTCTATAATCTTCATACTCGCCCAATCAACACTATTTACCGCCGGGTAGTGGAGGAGTTGATGGTGGAAATACACCTATTGTCGGTAAATGTGGATTTTAGATACAATTCAATTTATGCATTAGGCGTAGTTACAGCTTTTGACCGCTTTATGCAAGGCTATCAACCAGAACAAGATCAAGCATCTATTTTTAACGCCATAATTCAGGCTGTAGAGCAAGATCCGCAACGCTATCGACAAGATGCGGCTAGATTACAAGTTGTAGCTCAAAGTTTGCTAACTAAAGATTTAATTTCGTGGTTGAGTCAAACTACTTATTTAGATCAACATGGTGATTTGCAAGCACAACTGCAAGCGATAGCTAACAATGCTGAATTTAAATACAGCCGCTTGTTTGCCATTGGTCTGTTCTCTTTATTAGAAATGGTAGATTATGAACTTGTCAAAGATGAGAAGCAACGTAATCAGGCACTAAAAGCGATCGCGCAGGGTTTACATTTATCTGAAGAAAAACTTACCAAGGATTTAGAGTTATATCGCTCGAACCTAGATAAATTGGCACAAGCACTGATAGTAATGGCAGATATGCTGGCAGCCGATCGGAAAAAACGCGATCAGCGTCAACAAAAATCGACTGCCCCGGTAGCTCCTCCTAGTAACAAAGAATAATTCAGAATTTATAATTCGTAATTCGTAATTAAAGCTGGCAGCTCATAAAATTGTAGATGAAGAGTAAACTTGTTTACAATTCAGCTAACTTACATTTTAGTAAACACTAAATTACGAATTACGAATTAGCAATTGCGAATTATTTACACACCAAGTAATTTGTAGATTATGTTGTTGATAATAGTGAGTGTGAACGCTCCTAAAACAGCACTCCAAATACCATAACGTAAGCGGAAACCCTCTACTAACCAGGCAGCAATACTAAAACAAACAACAGCAATCATGAATGTAAAGATACCAGATAATAAGTGAAAGGTGACTAAATTTGGTATCGTAAATACAAAGCCTAAAATTGGTCTAACTAATGCTGTGATAATACCAAGCACTGCTGCGGAGAAGATGGTTTTATCTGGAGTATCAATTTCAACTCCCAAAGGTAATTTACTAATAATCCACAAGCTGATAGAAGTGACTATCCAAACAATTAACAGTGTCACAATATTCATTGCCGCAACCCTTGAAACGTAAATGGCGATTGGCGATAAATTACTTGGTCTATTGATAAGGCAAAGGCTAAAGGAAAAAGGCTAAAGGCAATATTAGAAAGCGTGTGATGGGGAATTTAAGCCTGCCAACGCCAGCGACCAATAGAAGTGGGAAGAGTTAATCACTCAGAACTCAACCAAGGATCTAAACTATTGCCCGTTGCCTCTTCCCTCTTACCTTTCCCGACGGAGGTTGATCAGAAAATCTTTGTAGCTTAACCAATTATTTATAAATTAGCAGAGGTTTTTTCTAGAACGGTAATTTATTTTAGATATCTTTAGGTTTATCTAATTTTTCCTGATATTGGTAAAAATAAAATTCCCCCAAACTCTTGTTGTTGATAAGGGCTAGAGGGAATTTCAACCTATAAAATTTTACAAATTTTACACAAATTAGTTCACCTTTTAGGTGCAGAATTACTGTTTTCTGGTGCTACAGGAACTGGAGGTATGCTGTCATTAGGAACTCTTGGTGAATTAGGATTGATACCTTGTCCAGGAGCAAGAAATGGATTTGGGGCTGAGGGTAGAGAAGAGTTAAAATTATTTTGTAGATCACTCCCCGGAATTGGCACGGTATTAGGTATGGGAACAATCGGGGTGGTAGAAAAGTTGGGAGAATTTGTGAGTGGTTGATATGGACCGGGAATAATTCCCAAAGACACACGATTTCCTCCTACTTGTCTGAGCAAATCTAAGGTTTGAATGACATCGTTGTAAGTTGATGTCCGTGATGCATTCAGCACCAAAATACCATTAGGATTTGCTTGCACATACTGTTGTAATCGTGCTTCCAACTGATCACGTTGGATAGGTTCTTTTTCAATGTAAATTTGACCAACAGCATCAATAGTTACAGGCAATATGTCTTTGTGTAAACTAGCACCAGAAGTTCTACCTGTACTGGCTTTGGGTAAATCAACATTAATTGCTTGTTGCCGAGTAAATTGCAACGCTGCTAACAGAAAAAAAGTCAGGATACAAAAAACGACATCGATTAAGGGGATGATTTGAATTTGGACTTCTTCAATGGGAGTATGTAGGTTAACTTTCATTTTCTAGCTCTTGTGACGAGTTAGGATGGGGATTTGGGGCTGTTTCCTCGAAACAAGGTTCGGGGGTTGTATTCAAGTTATTTTTACGACGTTTACGGGGTGAACTAAAGCTTTCTGGAGTATATTCCCGTACCGTTGATGTACTTTTATTGGGGTCTGGTGGAGACTGACGGTAAAGTAACTCTAAATCATTGCCGGCTTTATTAAAAACTTTGACTTGGTTAACAACAAAACCTTGAAACAGACGATAGAATACTAAACTAGTGATCGCAACTATTAAACCAGCAGCCGTACTAATTAGAGATTCTCCAATCCCAGTCGTTACTCCTGCTGTAGATTCAGTACCCAAATCACCAATGCGGATTGAACGCAAAGACTGAATCAAACCTGAAACCGTACCCAACAATCCTAACAGCGGCGAAAGAGCAATCACAGATTCTAAAAGTTTTTCGCCCCGTCGCATCCCCGCTACTTCTTCAGCGGCTGTGGACTCCAGAGCTAGTCTAAAGGTTTCTGCGTCGCTTTTTTGCAAGCGTAGGGGTGCATAGAGAAAACGTCCAATCGGTTGGTCAACAGCTTTTTGAGCTATTTCCGTAGCTATTTCCCAATTCTCAGTAGCAGCATCAAGGACGCGCTCAACTATTTCCTTTTCTTGCGTTAAGATTCGCAACCAAAACCAAAGACGCTCAAAAATGACACTTAAAGACAGGACTGATAGCACCAGTAGAGGCCACATTGCTGGGCCCCCCTTATGAAACAAATCTAAAATATCCACTGTGTAGGTTTCCTCCCTCCATTACTAGAGCAACTACTAGAGCAACAATGGCAAAGCATTTTAATTTTAGAGATTAATGCACCATTACCATATTCACTTACTCTATCGCTAGACAAGCAGTTAACAAAGCATGACGATTACCATCATCTATACACAATAGGACGGTTATTCCCACCGGGAGTTTAGAGGATGATTTGGCAAAATTAGAATTAACTAGAGGTTAAAAATATGAACTTCTCAATTCAATCGCTTTACACTTGGTATCGTAATGTACTGCGTAATCCTAAATACCGTTGGTGGGTAATTCTTGGCACCATAGCTTATCTTCTCAGCCCCATAGATATTGCTCCAGACTTTATACCTGTGGTTGGACAAATTGATGATCTTTTGCTTTTGACATTGTTAGTTTCGGAAGTTTCTGGATTAGTAATTGATGGTTGGAAAAGTAAAAAAGGTAATGTAGAAACTAGTGTTAATGAGTCTACACCTAGAGACAATACTAGAGACAATACTGTTGATGTGGATGCTGTTTCTGTGAAGTGATTTTTTTAACGTAGAGGAACGCAAAGGTAATCGCAGCAAAAAGTTCCTCTGCGTTCAAATATCTTCTCCAAACTCTATCAAGTATCTAAATGCTTTCAAAATATAGTTAGCTGAATCTTGAGGAGAGGTGTTATAAAAATGTGGCCATGCTAAACCTTTATCTTCATCATAATTATGAATGCGATGGGGATGATTTTCCAGCCATGTTAACCGCACAGCATGACCAATTAACACATCTAAAACTATATACTCTTCAATTTGCAAGCTGGGGTTATTAGCGGCTATTGCTGCTAGTTCCAATAAGGCTTCTAGATTAACTTGGCGGTATTCTGGAGCTTCAATTTTATTGAGCAGATGCTCTACTAATAAAGCAAAGTTTCTTTCTCCTGGTGTCATTTCTGATAGCATGACTTCACTATCTAAACGATTGCGTCGTTCTAGTTTATCGCCAATTACTAGACCTTTACAATGTTGCATTAATAGCCAAACTTTTTTAAAAAAGTCTTTAGGAACTCGGTTAAGTGTGCCTTCTGCTTGGCGGAATCTGCGCCAATTTTCGGGAGGAGATTCAATTTGTTCGTTAATTGCTGGTAGAACTACCCAAGCAATATCACTTTCTTTTTGCTTGACGTGCAATGATTCTTGTTGACGCAATAAACCACTCACGCCTGTATATCCTATTAATACTTGACGTAGGCGTATTTTTACTTCAAATGGCGAAAGCTGCATTAAGTAATCATAGGCTTCGTCTTGCGTAACGCCCATTTCTTGAGCTAGTTCGCTGGTAATTAATAAAATTAGATAGCCGACTCTGAGGGTTAGTAATCCTTGAAATAATTCCGGTTCTGATTTGATTAATACTCCCAAATAAATTAAAATTTCTTGTGTCAATACGCGATCGCGTATATCCTCACGACAGAAGTTATTAATTTTTTCGGCAATTTCATTGTGGGACATGGGTAAAACAATCAGGGAAGCTTTGCTATAAGCTCTACCCACTGCAATTTGTTTACCTCGTACCACTATACTGGTGATGGCATCAGATAAGCCAATATCCACCATTTGGCGTAAACCAGCAGCTCGACGCACTACTGCCCAAATACCAAAATCCCCGGCTTTTGTGTAAACTTCATCTAGTAACTCTGCTACTGTTACAGGATGTCCTGGACCTCCGTATCCTGTATTAAATTCTAATCCCTGTAATCTTTTTAAGGTTTGCAGTAATTCGATTTGCTCATATATATTTTCTGATATCCGCAAATGTCTGAGTAATTCTCCCAAGTTGGTTTCACATTCCATTTGGAATTCTTGGGTATGTCCTAACCGCCAATTTTTTTCAGGATGATAAGCTAAGTAATAGCAACGTATACCAGCATTATTAACAGCTGATTGGGCAAATTCTCGATTGGGAAGAAAATCAATCGTTTGGATTCCTGCTGTTAGCATTAATTGATTTAGTCGCCCTAATTTTACTTGCACACCATTACAAATACCATCTTTCAGTTCTTGCATCAATTCTAATAATACTTGGGAACCAATTTCTAACATGGTGTGGGTTAACATTAAGGTGAGAGTCGGACGACCTAAGTCACTCCAATATTTTTCAATGTAGGCTAATTCACTTCTGAGTTGATCTACTAGAAAATGGTAATCAAGAGTTAAGTAAAACTGCTGTGAGTCTAGGAAGGATGGCAAAAATACAACTGTTTCACCACAAATTCTAAAGATTCTTGATGTTGTCAAACTCCGCAACCGCCGAATTGGACGACCGGTTAAACCCAATTTATCATTACGTCCGATTTGTGTATAAATTTGGGAAAGCTCGCCTGCTTTTCTAACTTGAATTGGTTGGATTTGGGTAGGAGTTTGAGTTTCAATTCCGTGAACTTCTAGTTTTGCTTGTAATTCTTCATCTTCTGCTAATAAGGCAATTTGTATTAATGATTTGCGTTTTTTGTTTACACATAAATGCCTGCCTAAAGGATCAATCTCTCCAACAGCGAGTAATCCTTCACTCAACATTTGACCAAGTAAATATAAACTTTGCGCCCACACTAAGGGGATATTTTCGTTAGGTAAACGGCTTTGAGTTTGTGGTGCTAATTTTTCAGCTTCGACGTTTTCAGCCGGGACATAATACAGTTCTGGTAATAATTTTATGCCATCAATTTCTACCAGCAATGATTCTAATAGTGTTTGATATTTTTTAACTTGCTCTTGCTGACCGCGAAATAGTCCATCAAGAACTAAATAAGTGAAAAATAATGGCCATTCACATTCGATGTTCTCGAACTGCTTGAGTTCTCCAGGTTCGTAATGTAAGCGGTGGGGATCTTCTAAAACTGTTTGGTGTCCATCACGGAGAAATCGTTTACAACCGTATTTACCTGCCAGTTTTCTGATAATTTTGTTGAAGGTCCGATCGCGCAATGTCTCACCAGAAGATTCACTCAACTTCACATCTTCTACAGCAAACGCCGGATAACTAATAATACTCAACAGTGCTGCGTCAACTTCTTTAGAACCTGATTCTCTTGGTAATAAAGATTCTAGTGTAATTCTCGCCCTCGCGATTTCATCTGGTAATACATGAATTATGGAATTTTGACTTCCATGTATACCAAATAAATTCAGCCCGTTCATAGCTTCTAAAGCTGCTTTTGCCATACCTATGGAACTGGCATTTAATTCAGCACTACCATGATTAATTTTATTACCTCTTTCCCATATACCATAATCAGGAGTGCGGTAAGCGCGTCCAATATAATAAACCAAATTTTGAACGAAATTGACTTCATCCAGTGTATAAACAATTGATAAACTCCCACAGGTCATTTGCGCTAACATCAGTAAAAATATTGATGTGGCATCAATTTGCAAATGTCCCCATTCATCATCCCCAACAACAATATCACCAGTAGCTGTGTTGTATTTTGCGTGCAGTCCATCTAGTAGAAATTGAGTATGTTTAAATCTTTCTACTTTATGAGCCTGTCGCATCATGGCGAAAAGTAACCCACGCATCAACTTGACTACGCTGTGTTCTAGTTCGTAAGTTCTTCCCTCATCATTGTCTAACTTGCGATAGGCAACAGCTAATCCCCAAACTGCTAAAATGCTATAAACATTATCTCGCACCCAAGCATCTCTATAATCACCATGAGCAGTAATTGCTGTACTCGCTGGCAGCAAACCAGTAATCGGATTTTGGCGAGACAGAATAATTGTCTTGATTTGTTGATAGTAGACATCCAGCCGAGTTGTCAATGCTGTGGGTGTTTTCATAAGTTGGTTGGGAATTGCTAGGCAAATGTAACCCTGTAGCGGTGAAGAAAATCAAGTGATAGCGATGAGGAATGTACTCATCAGAGGATGTTTTAAAAGGGTCTTTTAATGTCATCTCCATTTCATTCCGCTCAGAATGACAAAACTATACCTCCTTAGACTTTTAAAACATCCTCTCAGCTTTAGTGTTTGTTTATAGTTTTTTAATTGTCGAAAAAAATATGGCTTCAGTAATTATATTTAATAATATTCACCCAAAACCCACTTTAATTATTTCTTCAAATTTTCATCTGTTTAGCATAAATTTCCCCCTATCTTAAGCTTTCTTTGTTATTTCTAAAGCAGAAGAAACAAAACAACTCTTCAAGGTGACATACTCAAAATCAGATTTTTTACATTATATTATAATATATATATAAATGATTTTCATCGCAAGTACAATTTGTAACTTAAAAGAGAGGATGTATGATGTCTTTAGGTTACAACTAAAATCATGCTCCATTGATCAAAGTAGTTTACTCCCAAGTAAAAGTTAATGGCAAAACCGAGTTAGTGCCACCAGAACTATATGCTGATGGTTCGCTTAAACCTTACCAAGGCTAACTTATAGTCATTGGAAGTTTTTGATGAGACATCTTATGCATATTTGCAAGATGGAGTATATTTCATCCATTGGCATCTAATAGCTGAATGTCTAGTAGCGCCGTGAATTCACAATGCTTCTTGCAGAAGAGCTACGCTAACAAAATAGTGCTTCCAGCAGGCTGCGCCAACAAAATTCAAAATTTATACGGCGTGAGATTTTCAGAGATTTAGAATGGTTGGTTTATTTACGCCGTACTTTACTAAGGTAATTTAATTCTGATACTAGTGTTCAATTTGCAGATATTTAGGAATATTCATGAGTTTTTGAAAATCTTGAAAATTCATCAAATCTGCTAAACTATTGCTAGTTCCCTATTCTTTGAGATGACGAAAACAAGCACTCATTACCTCAGTGACAGCCATGAGTGCGGTAAGGGGTAAAAAACAATTTTAAAGCCCAAATTTTGTAATTCTGCTGGAGAAATTTCGGGAGTTTTCCCACCTTCACCAATATTTGCTACCAACGGTATATTAGGAAAAGCTGCGGCTATGGTTTGCAATTCTGCTATAGACTGGGGTGCTTGTACGAATAGCATATATGCCCCGGCATTAATGTAAGCTTGTCCGCGTCTAATAACTTCCTCTAACCCCAAAGGTGCGCGGGCATAAGTAAGAGCTATGATCACTAAACCGCTATCAGTATGGGCTTCTACAGCAGCAGGTAGTTTACTAGGGTGTTTATTCATGGGTATAACGCGCTTTCATTCAAAATGACCACACTTTTTCGGCCATTCTTGGTCTTCTAAAATTACTCCAGCTAACCCAATTTTTACCGCGTATTTTACCGTCCGCATCAGATTTAAACCATTACCGTAACCAGTAGACCTGTCAGGAAAATTAACTTGGTGTCAAAAAAATGGTAGAAGGGAATTTTG
>ERZ1034419.27-NODE-27-length-37201-cov-40.353685_pt1 | contig 37201 bp, 34 predicted proteins | sample MGYA00520531_ERZ1034419 | MGnify/ENA primary metagenome ERZ1034419 (study PRJEB33736, sample SAMEA104288485) | Azolla nilotica | place: Sudan | collected 1982 | study: EMG produced TPA metagenomics assembly of the PRJEB19522 data set (Is there foul play in the leaf... | reverse complement strand
AGGGGGCATCATCTACCAGTTCTCCATCTACCCTTCTGGTGTATAGATATTATTGCCACTCTTAGACCTTATTTAATCCACTTTCCTTACTGCACTATCTTAAACTTAATCAAAAAACTACCAAAACATCGAGCCTGTCAGTTCTTCTCCTCCGGCCTTTTGTCCTAAACGCCAATGAATAATTACAAATGTTATCACCAATGCTACAGAGGCAAAATGCACAATTCTGAATGATTGCCAATCACCAAACATATCAACTATCCAAGGAAATTAAGCAGGTTTGTACATTCCAACTCCGGTCAAGATTGCTAACAATATTATAGGAATAATGGCTGTGTAAATAATCCGATACTAAGCATAAGTTAGACGTTGATAATTCTGAGTTTCTTGTAATGCTTTGATATCATTTTGGCTAAGAAATCTATGTCGCCAACATCGGGTCATGAAAATGTAAATGCCATACCCTAAAACATTGAGAGAAAATAGCCACATAGCTGCAAAATGCCAGTGTCTACCTCCTGCTAACCAAGCGCCTAAAGTGAAAAGGGGGGGAATATGTAAACCTGCACGGCGACCAAAAACGTGATTAGTGTTGTGGATTTGGAATCCACTGGTAATCATTAGAAAGAGGCTGATGATATTAAGAGAATGAAATATTTTAGCGCCTATAGCTTATGTTGGTAATTTACGGGGTTTTGCAGGAGAATTAACTACAGTAATATTTGGGGATATTAAAATTATCTGTTCGAAATTTTATATTCTCTTTTAGATGTTGTAGAATTTTAACATACTTAAAAAAACTAAAATTTAATAGACTTGGATACTAAACAGTGGAAATGTTTTCCACTGTTTAGTATCTATACTGATAGCCTTCCGTTACAAGTTTATATTGTACCCATAGACTGCAAACGGGTGAAACTTGGACTTATGTCATACTGATAGCGCAGCGTGGCGTAAGCCATGGGTGGCGTAAGCCATGGGTAACGTAGTGCAGCGTATCCTTCGGGACACTGCGTGAACCAGGAGCGTGCCCTAGGCTCTAGTCTCTCGGAGATTCTTCACTATCTCTTTCAGAGATGTTCCGCGAACGTTCAGAAAGACACTTCTAAACCGTTTTTAGTATAGAGGTAGATCATTTTTCCAAAAGCAAAATTCGCTGAAAACGATTGCACCCAACGAAATTGAACAACTATTCTCTCCATACAATCTCATAACTGAAACGAAGCTGTCAGCGCCACCGCTAAAGCATCTGCTGCATCATCAGGCTTAGGAATTTCATCTAAATCCAACTCCCGCATGACCGCATCTTGCACTTCTGCCTTTTCGGCCTTGCCATAATTCGTCAAAGCTTGTTTAACTTGAGGAGGGGCGAATTCCACATAAGGAAGCTTGCGCTGTCCCACAACTAATATCAGCACACCCCTAGCCTGTGCAACAACAATAGTATTTGCCATACGATAGAAGAATAATTTTTCAATTGCCACCAAATCGGGTTGCAAATCGTCCATTAGGGTGTGTAAATCGTCAAATAAAGTAGACAGTCGCTGACTCATTTCCATGTCAGCTGAAGTCCGAATTACGCCGAAATCCAGCATCTTTACGGTTGTATCTTGTACTTTAGCTTGACTCTGGTTCCATGAGATCGCCCCAAATCCTACAATTGCCAGTCCTGGGTCTAATCCTAAAATTCGCTTTTCCATAACAATACCGTCGCCAAATTACGAGGGTGAGTTGATGATGCTTTAACCATTAACTCCCATTTCTTTGAGGCTTGGCAAAAACAATCAGTGTTAAAAATTCCTTCCAGGTTTCCTACAAGGGTTTTTTAACGTATCAACTGCAGTATAAGGGTTTGAGATTCCAAACTACCTTTTAAGCAGAACGCGTATGTGTGTTTAATCCTGCCGATTTTGCCGAAATTTTTGTAGCCTTTTATTTTGGTTAAGGTATTGCCATAAAATTTCTATAAAATTTATTTATTTTTACTAAGTCAGGGTGCATAACTCAAGTTACGCTTCGAGTTAGCCATCAGGGGGAACGAATGAATCAGCACTTCAGGCGTTTTTACTGGTGTGGCCTGCGGTCGGCAGTATTTTGAATTGATTTCACCCTTGGTCTTGAAGCCAGGTGGTGTACAGTGCTGTTAAACAATGTTTGTACCCACTGTTCCCTATTAGGTATGTCAATCGGTTTTCTCAGACAAGCTATCAACGCCCTACAACTCCAGTCTCACGGACGCACTTCCCATCGGGTCAACCAGTGGTTTAAGTGGTTATCACCTGGATTATCAGTAAAACGCTGGTTTTTCGTCAGTGTTGGGGGTTTTTTACTAGCAAGTTTGGGGTTGGCTATTTGGATTAAGCTAACCCCAATTTTTTGGATATTAGAGTTTCTCAGAGGTTTGCTGGGTTTCCTCACGGACATACTACCCAACTATATCAGCGGACCTTTGGTTTTACTGTGCGGTATCTTACTGCTGCTGTGGGGACAATCCCGCACCGTAGGTTCAATTACTGAAGTGCTAAGACCACAGGGGGATGAGGAAGAACTGATAGATGTTCTGCTGGCACATCGCCGTTTATACCGGGGTCCGAAAATTGTCGTCATTGGTGGCGGTACTGGACTGTCTACTTTACTCAGGGGCTTAAAAACCTACAGTGCTAATATTACTGCTATTGTTACTGTGGCTGATGATGGTGGTTCTTCTGGCAGGTTGCGTCAGGAATTTGGCGTTTTACCTCCTGGGGACATTCGCAATTGTTTGGCTGCACTAGCTGATGAAGAAAAGTTATTAACAGAATTGTTTCAATATCGTTTTCGCGCAGGAGATGGGTTGACAGGTCACAGTTTTGGTAACTTGTTTTTAACTGCTATGACTGATATTACTGGAGATTTAGAAAGGGCAGTTGCAGCTAGTTCCAAAGTTCTGGCCGTGAGGGGACAAGTTTTACCCGCAACCCTCAGTGATGTTCGTCTTTGGGCAGAATTAGAAGATGGCCGCCGGATTGAAGGTGAGTCCAGTATTCCCAAAGCTGGGGGAAAAATTGTTCAAATTGGCTGTATTCCTGAAAATCCTCCCGCCTTACCCGCAGCGATTAAAGCAATTAAAGAGGCTGATTACATTATTATTGGACCGGGCAGTTTGTATACTAGTCTGATACCTAATTTATTAGTACCAGAAATTGCCGATGCGATCGCAGCCCAAAATATTCCCCGTATCTATATCTGCAATATCATGACCCAACCGGGAGAAACAGAAGGATACACCGTAGGCGAACACATCCAAGCCATTGATAAGGCTTGTGGTGGCAGAAGGCTGTTTGATGCCGTACTAGTACATAAAAAAACCCCATCAGCCCAAGCCCTCATTCGCTACGCCCAGCAAAATTCCCATCCCGTTTTCCTAGACCGAGAAACCGTCATTAAACTAGGAAGAAGAATAGTCCCCTCCAACATCTTGTATGAAGACGAAACCGGATTTGTTCGCCACGACCCACAAAAACTAGCCAAGGTTTTATTGAAGTGGTACAGTGGAGCGCAGCATGGGAAGTAATGGGGAGTGGGGACTGGGTAATCAATTTTATTTTTCCCAATCAGCAATCAGCAATCAGCAATCACCAATCAGCAATCAGCAATCAGCAATCACCAATCACCAATCACCAATGACTGAACTTTTCCTTCCTAATACACAAGCAACACAGCAGTTAGGTATCAGCTTGGGGAAAAATTTGACTGCTGGAAGTGTCATCTTACTAGAAGGTGATTTAGGTGCTGGCAAAACTACCTTAGTGCAGGGTATTGGTAAGGGTTTGGGGATAAATGAATCTATTGTCAGTCCTACTTTTACCTTGATTAATGAATACATAGAAGGACGCATTCCCCTTTATCACCTGGATTTGTATCGTCTAAAACCCCAAGAAGTAACAGGATTGAATTTAGAAAGTTACTGGGAAGGGATAGAAGTAACACCGGGAATTGTCGCTATTGAGTGGGCAGAAAGGATACCATATCTACCAGATAGTTATTTGAGGGTGTGCTTAAAATCGGGTGAAGATGGCGATCGTCAAGTAGAAATCACTGCTGTGAATTGTCAAATGATAGATAATCTCATATCCAGTTAAAAGTTAAAATTTTTCCTTCTTCTTCTTCTCCTGAAATTCTTCTATATTGAAATTCCACGATCACCTAAATTTGCTTTCAAAGAAGCAAAATGTTGTCCACCTAGTTCAATCTGTTCTGCTACACACCCATGTTTTAACCTATCAACTAGATAATCCATATCATGAGCAATAAAATTTGTACCATGATCTGGTTCTATCAAACTCACCAATTTAATATTTTTGGTTTGTTGACTAGCTAAATTAGAAAGACCTAAAAAATTAAACACACCTGATTCATAAGTTCCACAGGGTACAGAAGGATTGTTAACACCGATGCAATATTCATTTTCTTCAAACCAATCAAATGCCGGATAACCGTGAAAATGAACAATTGGCGCACCATTTTTGATTAATTCTGGCGTATATAAAGCAGCAGATAGACTAATAGCCAGCATCACATAGATATCATAGGAAGGTCTAAAATCAGATTTACGTGACAAATTTCCTACAGGTAACTGCAAATGTAAATCATCTTTTAAACCAATACGAATAATATCTTGTTCAAGATTTAAGTCTGTTTTATTAGAACCAGAACGAGAACTCACTACCCAAATATCGGGAATTTGCTTAAATACATATTCTCCATTAATGATGATTTTCATATAACGTCTACTTTCATCATTTTTCCGAATTTCATTACTACTAAATCCAGCAACAGGTAATAATTTATCCCATTCATAAGTAGAGATTTCTGGTTTTCCTACATAGTAGGGAGGTTCAGCATAAGCTACAAACCCGTAAGAAACACCAGTTCTGCCATTAACAATGACATTGACAATATCTCTGTGGGATTTTCTTTTAATAACTTCAGCCAACTTAAATCCAGGTGGAAGTAGACCAGTTGAGGCTAATTCTTGACCTAATTGAACCAGTTTAGGGGTATATTTAGATATATAAGGATTATATTGTGCTATCTTAAATCTACTCATTAATAGAGGAGTAATAGGGACAAAAACTTTAGGAATAAGTGATTTTGAAACAAAAGCATCCATTTCCGATTTAAAGAAAATAGAATCAGAAAGATTCATATTAAGGATAGAAATTTGATCAGGAGATACGCCAATTACAATTTCTGAGAATGTTTTAATTAGTGTATTAATACCAATCCTAATTTTCTCCTGATATTTCGTTAAGGGATTGATAAAATCATAATTTATATCACTAAGAATAATCACCTGCGTATTTGTTGGATCCTCAACATATTTAGCAGCATGATCTTCAGCCCAACTACTTAATTTAGCAATTTGTAGCACAGACATTTTTTGCTGATTGAGTAACCAAGGATAAGATAACTTATAAAAAGTTTCAGCTATTAATATTCCTAACTTTCTCAGCCATGAATTTGGTCGTTCCACATCTATTACTGCATCAATTTCTGCTCTAACTCCCTTAATTTTAAATGAGTAATTCAAATTTAATATAGGAATTTTAATATCATAAAAAAGATCTGTTGTTGCTTCCTGCCAAGAGAGAACATTAACTCCAAAACTTTTTAATTTTAATGCTAATTCCTGGCGGAATCTCATAACAATTTGATTATGATAGCCATCAGGTAAAGGTCTAAATGTAACATTGAGGTTTTGAGCCATTAATTTGGGGTTAATAATTGGTGGCTGATATCCTACAGGTGATTCACCAGCAAAACCACCTATTAATCTCCCAATAGTTTGCAAGCTGATTCCCTGACTTAATGGTTCAGAAGCAGATTTTGTAACAATGTTCATCTCCTGTAATAATGCTAAAATATCTCCTTTATATGTAGCTATTTCTGCCTGAATTGTTGATGTTATTACACCTTTAGGAGAACGGATATTAAGTTTATTATTTTCTACCCAAAATTGAACACCTTGTTGAGTAAGTTTCGCTAAAATTTCTGATGCGTTCATGAATAAATCTCCCAGTTTTTAACGAACTATAAAGAATAGAGAAAAGAAGACACTTTACTGAATGATATTTTCCCCATCCTGGCAAAGTGTCCGTCTTATAGGAGGAAAAACCTTAAATTCTTTAGTGCTGATATTTTAATACAGTACAGTTAAGCATTTTTTTAGGTTGTATGAAGCGATAACGCAACCTAACAACAGATTTAGAATTAACTGAACGGTATGGGGTTAGATTTGGAAAATTTCTGATTCTGAATTTTCTAATTCTTCAGCTAAACGTTGTGCTAATTCTTCAATAGTAGGATAATACCATAAATGAATGATAGATAATTTAAATCCCAGAAATTTCTCAGCTTGACTAGCGATAATCATAGCTTGTGCTGAATCTAAACCATAGCTATCTAATGGTTCTTTAATATCTATTTCATCTGGTTCAACTCTCAATAAAGAAGAAATATTGGCAACTAACCAAGCTTGAATATCTGCTGAAGTGTAAGCCTGTTTTCCAGGTGAATTATTCAGATCACTACTCATGTATAAGACTCCTATCTAATTATTATGAACCTGTATATACCTTAGTATTGTATGATCTTACCAGCCCACATCAGTAATTTTTATAATCAAAGTAAATTGTTATATGTACCTGTCAACTGCAAAGAATCTGATGATATATTCATAATGTTGTCAATAGTTTTATCTACAAGATATTCCATAGTTTCCCTACTAATTCCAGGTTTAGAAAAGACAAAGTTTAATAGCATTTTTTCTTGAAAAGTTGCTGCATGAAGGATGAACATACCTGCATACAAAGCATGAGAAGCCGCAAAACTGATTTCCTCTAGTTCTAATTCACCATAAGCTTTAGGAATGTTTACCTTGCCAAGATTGGACACTGAAACTGTAGCAGCTACTTGTTGGGGAAATAACAAACAAATACTGATCAAATGCTTGGCAATTAATATCATATTAAAAATATCACCGTGCTTGATATCGACCTCTATCTTTCGTTTGACTTCCCGCGCTAACTCCCAGAAAGACGTATGGGTTTTAATAGTATAAAATCCCATTAAAGACGTAGCTAAAATAGCCAAATTCTCTTCACTGATTGGAGGCTGAAGCCGTTTGCGTAAGTCAAGATATGATAGACAATTAACTCGCATATTTTTTTGATGAAATTGGAATATCTTTTTAGTTACTGTCAACATGAGAACTGCACATAAAGCACTGTGAATCGTAGTTTTTTCTTGTTTACATTTCTGAACAAACATATGAGTTAATTCAGCATCAAGTTGTCTATGAATAAGTTCACTTTGTCGCTTGTGAATGGGGGCATATTTTCCAAAACCTAATGTTTTTGGTTGGTGATAAAGTTTCAAAATACCCATTTTTAGCAGAAACAGAATATTGCTGATCTTTCCTATCCAACCCTGTGTATTTTTGGGTATTAGTTTTTCAATAGGTGGTAATGGTTCTAACGTAGTGACTGGTTTAAGAGTTTCACCAGAAGAAATTTGTTGACAATAATTTAATATTTCTGACTGAAGCTGAATGCTTGATACACCATCAGAAATTGCATGGTTAATTGTTGTAATTAAGTAATTAAGATTTGATTCATGTAGAATATGAACGAGCACTACTCGTAGTAAACATTTACTGCTATCAATTTCTTGATTCATCTCTTGATTAACAATTTCTGCCCATTGTTTTTCAGGCAAATTATGAACAATTTTTAAAGCAATTCTGTTTGTACCTGCAGTTTGAAAATAGAAGTCGTTTCTAAAATTAACAATGCAGGAATTTAGACGAGGATGGCGATATTGAATAATGTCTAAAGCCTGTCTAAGAACAGCTTCTTGGAGGTTACCTTTAATGCGACTAATGGTAACTATATTCCAGGTTTTAGCTCGTCTATTAAGGATTTCCATTGCTCCTTCTAGACTGCTTAGTTTTCTGTTTTCTAGCATATTTATAATGATGAGGGATGATATTGACTGTATTGATTAGGAATCTGTAATCCTTGAATTTTTAAAGTTTGAATTCTGTGTAAATATGCTGTACCTGTCATGATCTGATCAGCAATTTCTACAACATGACGATTTTTGGGTTGTGACAAATATGATTCTTTTACCCAATCATTAAAGCTACCCATTGCAGGCCCACACCAAATTTGATAATCAATTTCTCTACCTTTTTCACCGGTGTTAGACCAACGAGAGGATAATCCCAGATACCAACGAAAAATTAAAGCCATTTTCAGTTTGGGATTACTTGCTGCCTTAGTTAATTTTTCGGGGTTACGTTGGGATAAATAATTAACTGTTTCTTGCCAAACTTCAGGTACAGTTTTTTTCAATATTTGCCTTTCTAATTTCTCTCGTTCTGCGGTAGGAATTTCTTCAATTGAGTTGTAGTTTTTGTATAATTCGTATAGTTTTTGAGCGCGGAGAGGGAAGAGTGTTCCACGTTTGAGAACTTGCAATTTTACACCCATTTCAAACATATCAGCTGCGGGAGCCATCATCACATCAGCCATTTCAGCTTGTGCTAATAATTCCTTGGTATATTGAGAAGTTCCAGCTTCAATACAGGATTGATTAATTGAGCCAGTGACTACATAAGCAGCACCCATCATAAAAGCAGCTAAGGCTGATTGGGGTGTAGATATCCCACCAGCTACACCAATTCTGACAGGTGTTTTATACCTATATTTATTTTGAATTTCATCTCGTAATTCTAGTATGGAAGGTAATAAACAAACGAGAGGACGATTATCTGTGTGACCTCCAGAATCTGCTTCTACGGTGATATCATCAGCCATAGGAACTGTTTCTGCAAGAGTGGCTTGTAATTCAGTAATTAAACCTTGTTGAACTAATTGTTTGAGAATTTTTCTAGGTGCAGGTTGGAGAAATTTAGTTGCAACTTCACGGCGAGAAACTTTGGCGATAACTTTATTGTTGATGTCAACTTGATTGGCGTAATTCAAACTTAGTCCGGCGGCTCGATAGTAAACAATGTTGTCAGTTAAATCCAAGAAAGCAGAGGCTTCAATAATTCTGACTTGATATTTGAGATATAAATCAATGCTACATCTTTCAATTGCCGGTTCACTAGGACTATGGAGTAAATTAAAAGCATAGGGTTTTAGTTGTAAAGCTTGTTGAATTTTGTTGATGGCTGTTTCGACACGGGAAGGAGATAAACCTCCGGCACCAAAAGAACCTAAAATACTTGCTTTTCCTAGTGCAATAACCATTTCTTCAGAAGCAATTCCCTGAGCCATTGCACCAGTCATATATGGATATTTAACACCGTAAAATGTTGAAATATTGTGATCACCTAACTGTTGAAGCGATATAGGTGGAACAGATATGAGGAGTTCTAATTGGTCTGTTTTACCATTACTTATGTAAGATATATTACCTTTATTAGTAATGCCAATTAGATTTTCTTTTCTTACTATATAACAGTGTTGTTCTAAATGCCTTAATTTTGATTTAATTGTATGTGAATCAAAAGCAACACTATTTAAATCGCCGTACCAATATTGTATTTGATTATAGAATGTGGGAAAAAATTTGAAACCATTATTCAGGAAATTCTCGGTGTTGAACACTTTATTTAACCTCTGATAAATTTTTGATAGATTACAGCTATTTTCAAATAGATTAACCAAGTCTTTGTATCATAGAGAGGTACTAAAACAAAGATAAATCATTTATCTTTCTGAATTTCAACTATTCTTCTGTAAGAATCTATTTGATGTTGAATGAGCAAATTTATTTGCCGTAGTGATTGTTGGCGGGACTTTAATAAAAATGTGTGAGATTTGCTTATGAGTACATGATTATCCATCAATTTTGGATAATAACTATTGGGTGGAAGAGTGGAAAGAGATTTTAAGATTTCATCTTGTTGTTGAACAGTGGAATTATCTGGATAAATTACAGGTTTATCTTTGTGAGGTGTGTTAATGTCTAATTTATGTTTTGGCTGAGGATATAAGGGTGATAAATCTAATTTAACTTGATGGCTGAGTAGTTTAGCTAAGGCTCTAAGAATTGAAGTGTGATCATCTACGCCTCTTCTATTAATAGATACGGCAATGTGTTCTCGTTCTTTGAGAGTTGCACTAATCCATCGGGAACAGTTACTACCAACTCCTACTTCAATAAATATTCTGATATTGTCTTTGTAGACGCGGTTAATTAAGCGAGGAAAATCAAGTTGATGACAAAGACATTTGGCAATATTTTTGCCTATAGTATGAGTATCGAGGGTAATTGGTTCGTAGTTTGCGGCAGAATAAAAAATTGAATTTGGTATATTTTGGATAGGTAAAGTGTTAATTTTTACGAGTTCATTGTACTCGGAGTGCATTGGCTCACAATGAATGACATGATTAATAGATGTAGGAAAAGCATCACAATTGAGTTCTCGAATTACTCTTTGACAAGCTTGTATTTCTCCTGCAATGACAACCTCTTCAGGTGTATTAATCAAAGGAATATACACGCGGTTTTCATGTTTAATTGCTTCTTTAACTTGAGAAACTGGACAAATAAGAATGTAGTTACTCCAAAAGTCTTTATTGTCGCCATCTAAAGGTAGTCCCCACGCTTGACGAACTGCATTTTTAGGGCCAGATAGTTGAGTTCTAAATAGAGGACATGAGTTTAAGTAATCACTGGTATTTTTAAAGCTAGTCCAGATACCTTGTGCTAACATCATACTAGTTTCACCAAGGCTATAACCAAAAGCACATTGAGAGTGAATTTGGAAATAGTTTTTGAGGATTGCAGTAATAAGTCCAGCAAAGCCAACTTCGGATTCCAGCATGGATACTGGATCATCTATTAATTTCTGTTCTATAGTTTCTAATTGTCTTTTTGATAACTTAGTGATACTGCGGGGATAAATGAGTTTTTCGATGTTTGCAACTCGTTCATAAACATTGTTGATTACTGGGTCATTATAAATTTTGGGAAATAGTCGAAAAAGATTTCGTCCTATTCCAATATAAGAAGTGAAAGAACCAGGATAAACAAAAGCAACGTTACCCTTTTTTCCCTGTGGGTTGGCTGTAAAATAGCTACCAAGAGGAGTTAGCCAGTCTTTTCCAGTATCAAAGGCAATGTTAACACCTTGAATTGCGCGGTCTATTTCTCGTGTTAATTCTTGTTGATTACGTGCCAATATTGCAATGGTGTAATTTGAATACTGATGTTTTTGAAATTCTCTGAATGTTTGACTGGCAATTTGAGATAGTGAAGGTGAATTTTGGAGATTTTTTTGGAGTCCAGTAATTTGGTTTAATAGAGAGGCGCGATTATCAGATGCAAGCGCAAATAAATAATAAGGCATTTGCTCTAAATATTTGCTATTGCGTTCTATTTGACTTGCTACTTCTGATAAAATCAAATGTGCATAACTGCCATCTATTTCCATGCTATTAATAGCAGCTATTCTTCTGTTTGCACCTGATTCTAAAAACCAAGGTTTAGATTCTGTGGCTACATAAAAGGGACTCTCACGCCAAATATCTGGGGTTTTTACGCCAGTCCATTGAGGAACTGCGGGAATGTAGCGGTGATATAGACAAAGTGCTGTTTTGATTAAACTAATAATTCCTGATGCAGCGCGAGTATTACCGATGTTAGCTTTAACACTACCTAAAGCACAACTGAGATGTGATTTTCCAGTTTTATAAGCTGTGATTAAACCTTGGATTTCTGCCTCATCTTGTTGGGGGATACCACTACTATCAACTTCCAAATAGCCAATATCTTTGGCTTGAATATCTGCAAGATGAAATGCTATTTCACAAGCTTGAGTGATTGCTGCTAGTTGATTTGACGAATTCTGCACCATACTCAAGGCATCAATTACTGCATATATGCAATGATTCTCTTTGGCAGTTTCATGAAGTTGTAATACTATAGCAGCTGCACCGTCTCCTAGTAAAGTAGCATCCGTATTTTGGTCATAACTAAGGGTATGTATATCAGGAACTTGATGTTCCTCTTTGGTAAACTCTATTGCTGCAATTAATACAGCATCTACTTGTTTATTTGTTAATAATTTCTGTGCTAAATTCAAGGCTGAAAAAACAGACTTTTCTTCACCGAAAGCTGGACTGGTTACATCCCAAAGACGAGAAATATAACTTGCTAATTTATTAGGTTGATGATTTTGAGATTCACCTACCATAATCACGGCTATTTTTGTCTCTGGATGTAATTTGCTATCTTGGAGAGCGTTATTAGCTACCTTTAAAATCAATTGTTGTTGAGGTAGTAATTGTTGAATTTCTGCTGTCGGAATTGGTAATAATCCTGTGTTGGTATGGGAAAGAGGGAGAAAATTCTGTTTTCCTTCGTAAATACTACGTTCAAATGTATCTAATTCTTGATAAGCATTGGTCATGCAATCTAGCCCTAGAATGGCTATTTTGGCGAATTTATTCATGATTATTCTCCATTGTTTGAATTAAGAGGTAATATCACGCAGAGGCGCAGAAAGGTAAGGAGTCAGAATGTTTGAAGAATTGGTTAATTATCAAATAGGTATTTTTGGTATTAGCCTGAAAAAGCTGAATGCTTACGCAGGAAGAATGAGGAGATGTACGTTGTTAATATTTTTGAGATTCTTCCAACCTCTACATCGTTGTGTGAGCTATCTATCCTATTTGTTTGGTTAAAATAGTTCCCTTAGCACCAATCATGCGATTATAAATTTGTCCTTGGCGATTGTGGGTAATGATATCAGCAATTACTTTTGATGCGGTTTTGTATTTGACTTCACAAGTAACATAAAATGTTTCGTCAAATGGGACAGGTGCAAATTGTTCAAAGGTTTTAATCTCTGAGGGTAAACAACCGACTTGATGAAAGTGTTGAATCCAAAGCCAGAGGGCTTGAACCTGTACGTCAGCTATGTAGGGATTGAATGTTTGAACTGGAAATTGTCCCTGGTTTTGTGCTGTAGGTTGTGGTAATTTACATTTGATGGTGAGTTTACCAGGACTGGCGTTTAGTACAGATTTTACACCTTGAAATGTGATCCCATGAAATAAGCTACTTCCCCGATTCTGATAAAGTAATTGATTTGCGATGAGGAATTGCTCATCTAGGGTTAAGTTTAGGGATTCGTAGTTTTGGGCGGTGTCAATTTCGCGCTTTAGTGTTAAATTTGTACTAAAGTGATATCTGATTTTTCCTTCTGGATTAATGCTGCTAATTTTAGCTGCTAACTCTATTTCTTTGTTTTCAATCTTAGCAAGTTCTTGGATTGCTAGAGTATATTCACTTGATAAACTTTCATCAAAAACTATTCCTTTCAAAACTTTGAAGTTGTTGCAACTAAAGGCTTTAAATCCAGGATGGATTTGTTCGCAAGCGTTAGCCATCCATAATAATCCACAAGTGGCGGGAAGGACGGGACGACTTGCTATTACATGATCCTGTAGAAATGGGTTGAATTCTAATCTTAATTGGCGTTTGATATGATAGGTTTTTAAGTCGCTGGATAGGGTAGTGGGAATATAAACTAATGGGCTACCAATTACGATTTGTACATTTTCTTGATAGGTATTTATTAGTTCTTCAACTAACATTTGTGTGCCGATTTCTAGGGGTATGGTTTCAATTCCTCGTTCTGCAAAGGCTTTTTTTAATTCTGGTGATACCATCCCACTTTGCCAAGGACCCCAGTTAATGGCCACTACATGACAATGGGGATGATTGTGTTTGATAAGATGGGCTGATTTATTGAGGATTTCGTTAGCGATCGCATAATCAGATTGTCCTATATTACCATAGAAACCAACCACCGAAGAAAATAGAATTAAATATTTTAGTTGGCTTGGATGTACACAATTTAGCAGATTTTCTAAACCCTTAACTTTGGCTGCATAAACTGTTTCAAAATCCTGAATTGTTTTCTTCTCAATTCGTTTATCAGCTAAGTTACCAGCACCGTGAATAATGCCAGTTATCGCCCCTAAATATTCAACTAAAGGTGCAATTTTTTCTGCTAGCACAATGCTCTCAGTGATATCCACACTCACATATTCTGCTTTTCCTCCTGCGGCTGCGATGGCTTTGAGGGTATTTTGGATTTCGCGCTGAGAGGAAATATCATGATACTTTTTCTGTATCATTATTGGTGTTGGTTTTTCCCCTTGTGCTTGAAAATACTCCATAATTCGCTTTTTTAATTCGGCTTCATTTTCACAATCCTCAGCCCAAACTGGTTCTGTTTCTTTACTAGAGCGACCTAAAAGAATGAATTTACATTGATATTGTCGGGCTAATTTAATCACACATTGGGCTGTTATTCCTTTTGCACCTCCACTGACAAGAAATACTTGAGATTGGGGATTGATTATTGGGGATTGGAGACTGAGGGAAGAGGGTTCTGCAACTAAAGTACATCTACCTTTGCTGCTATATCCTACTTCTGTAACTAACAAATTGGGGTCATGAATTTCTGCAAGTATGTGTTTTACAGATGTATGCGGATCTAAATCAGGGCTTAAATCAAGGGAACGACAAAACACACTTTCCCATTCTTGATTTAAACTCTTAGTTAATCCGAATAGTCCTGCACTAATAGGACTAAAATTAGTTGTGTTTCCTAGTCCAAATTCACCATCTAGACGCGTAACACAAAGAAAACAACTACGTGATTTTGTTGCTGCTTCATTAAGTGATGTTTTGAGATGTTTAGCGATTAAAAAGATATGACGGAGAATAGATTTTTCTATTTGATTACTACCGCTGAATACAGGGTTTAGATGAATGAAAGTAGCTACAGTACCAAAATTATCTGCAATGTTAATTAACTGTTGTTGTAAACTTTTTTCATCCCAATCAGTTAATGTTACCCGATTAATTTCCGCAGGTAAATTTGATTGAATGTTAGGGAAGCTTAAAACTACAAGTTTCACACCTTTTGCTATCAAAGATGTAGCTAATTCTTCAGTAGTGGAATAGCCGTCATCTGTAATGAGAATGACATGGGTTTCAGGAATTATAAAATCTAACGCATCTGGTTGGGAAAGCGATTTTAATTTTGCCGGACTGCGAAGAATTTGAGGATGTAATTCTGTCGATGTAAATTCTTCTTTTTCATTAGTTAGTAACTTGGTTACACCCTGAGTCTGATGTTGGATATACTCAACAATTTGTCCCAATGTCCTTAATTCTGCTAATTCTTCAGGGTTAGGTCTTGGTAAATCTGGATAAAGTTCTAACAGTCCTCCTAATATTTCCAACCGTTTGATAGAATCAATTCCTAAATCTGCCTCAATATCCATTGACAATTCTAACATTTCTGCCGGATAACCTGTTTTATCACTGACAATGGTGAGGAGAACGTTACTCAAATCTGCGGGTATTGTGATTGCTGGTACTCTTTCTACTATCTGCGTCATTTCATCTCCAGTAGATTGTTTTACATCATCTTCACTGGCAGAAATGAAACTTTCCGTATCAGCAACATTGGGGTGAAATTCCAAAATCTGTGGTTCATTCGCAACATCTTGGTGAGGGACTTCCACTAACATTTGTACTGGAAAATTTTTTGGTTCTGAAACTTCTACTTTCTGATTTTCTAACTCTAGAACTAGAATTTTAATATACTCCGCAATTTGTCCCAGTGTCCGCAATTGACCTAATTCTTCTGGGTTCGGTTTGGGTAAATCTGGGTAAAGTTCTAACAATCCTCCTAATATTTCCACCCGTTTGATAGAATCAATTCCTAAATCTGCCTCAATATCCATTGACAGGTCTAACATTTCCACTGGATAGCCTGTTTTATCACTGACAATACTAAGTAGAGTTTGTCCAAGAGTGGAGGTATCAATATTAATGGGAATTGTGGGTATGACTGTGATGGTATTTGAGTTTTCTTCTAACTGTTCCTCTTGTTTAGGAGGAGAAATTAACTTCTCTCCTAATCCCTCTCCTGCAAAAGAAGGGGAAATATTAGCCCCACTTCTATTCACAGAGGTTTTTCCATTTGTTTCTTCTACTAAATGATGCTGAGGAACAGGAATATCATCAGTAACCAACAAAAACTTATAATGTTTATGCAGTAATTGAAAGTAATTGTTGGCATAATCTTGCTGATAGTTCAAATATTTTTCATGAATGCGGAGGGTGTCAGCTTGATGATCATGAAGCCGCATCATATTACGTTCAGAACTAGAAATAGCTAGTTGTTGTGTTTGTGCTTGATACTCATTTATATCCCCATTTTCTAACAACTTATACTGTTGTTGCGTCAATTCATAGAAAGTCTTTGTATATTCTGTTTGATTTTGCAAAGATTGTTCATGAACGTGCATTATATCACGTTGTTGACGAGTAAATTCTGCTAGGGAATGTTCTAAACTATCAATAAGTCGGTCGTAATTGGGCAGTTGAATTGCTACTTTTTCTAAATTGCTATCGTTCCTATAATTTACATCATTATTCATAGATGTATGATAACTGTATTCTTCCTCTAAATCTTCCCTAATTGTTGGTAAGGTAATAGTTGTTTCAGCAAAAGCAGGTTGTGGTTCTCCTTCGGGAGAATTTGCACTGATTTTATGACCATTTTCTAGTGCTTGTGCAAATGCTTTTTGTGCTTTGTGGGTGATATTAGTGCTGTTGAGTCGCACATTCAGAACTTTCTTTTTATTAACTTCGGGAATTTTGGTTTCAATTTGATAGGGGTCGATATTTTGCAAAGCTACACCAGTAACTCGTAATTGTATTACTGCTTCTCGTAATCCTAAATCGCTATTTTTAGTTGAATTCCTATTCAAGGCGACAGCAATATGGGGTTTATCACCTAAAATCTCTTTCACTAAGTTTGTGAGAACGTTTTTGGGACCAAACTCAACAAAGCAATAACCACCAGCCTTATAGATATTCTCAATTTCTTGTTGGAACAAGACCTGATTTAACAAATGTTCTTTGAGATTTTTCTGAATTGCTGGCGCTTCATTTGGGTAGAATCCAGCAGTTAGATTCGTATAAACTGGAATTTTAGCAGAATTAAAAGTTACCTTTTCAATCGCTTGAGCAAAAGGTTTTTGGGCATAGGATACTAATGGTGTATGAAAAGCTGCGGAAACTTCTAATAAAAATGTAGAAAATCCCTTCTCTTTGAGAAAATTCTGCACTTTGGTAATTTCTGCTGTTTTTCCACCTAAAACCACCTGATGCTGAGAATTCCAATTAGCAATAGCAACTTGGGGAAAATCTTTAATTAATTCCTTTAGCTGATTAATATCACCTTTTACCGCCAACATTCCCCCCGCGTCAGATTCTGCGGGTGTAGCCATTGCTTTTCCCCTTTCTCTGACTAAGAAGAAATAATCTTCTTCACTTAAAACACCACCAGCCCACAAAGCTGTCAATTCTCCAAAGCTATGACCGGCGACAAAATCAGCTTTAAAACCAGCCTGTTGTAATATCTTGTATAAACCTGCACTAAAAATGCCAATTCCTGGCTGTGCATATTCTGTTTTTTGCAGTGTTTCTAGCTGATGTTGCTTTTGTGATTGATCAAAAACTGGCTGGGGAAATACAACTTCAGAAATAGGTTTTAACCGATCTTCACACAGCAGCTTATCCATATAAATATAGGTTTCATGTAAGCAGGGAAAGTTAACTACTAGTTCTCGCCCCATTTCCAAATATTGAGAACCTTGTCCAGAAAATAAAGCTACTATTTTAGCTGTAGTTTCTATCCCTTTTTGGCGGTAATAAATTCCTTTGGGATGTTCCCATGATCCCGCTTCTGGTTTGTTTCGTAACTGATTAATACTAATTCGCAATAATTCTTCAGCTTGGGTTAAGGAATCGGCAACGAATCCAATTCTCACGCAATTGACAGGAACTTCTAGAGATTGAGATCCTCTAATTAGTTGTTGATAATGTATTTCTTTTTCTGGTGATGTTAATTGTCCTTGAATGTCTTCACAGCGAGATAACAATTCTTGGGTTGTGGATGCAAATAATAAAATTGATTTTGCAGTATTGTGTAAACGATATGAGTGATGATGTTCATTTTCATATTCCTCCAAAACAACGTGATAATTTGTCCCTCCAAAACCAAATGCACTGACACCAGCGCGTCTGGGTTGGTTACTAATCCAAGGTCTAGTTTCTGTATTTAAATAAAATGGTGAATTCTCAATATTTAATTTTGGATGTGGTTTAGTAATGTTAATTGTGGGTGGTAATACTTTGTGATGCAATGCCAAAGCTGTTTTAATTAAACTTGCTGCACCTGCTGCCGCTTTGGTATGTCCAATTTGTGATTTAACCGTACCTAAAGCAATATATTGGGTTTGGGAATTGTTTTCACCAAATACTTCTTTAATAGAGGTAAATTCTGTGGGATCTCCTACCATTGTTCCTGTACCATGTGCTTCAATTAAACCCACAGTTTCCGGTGAATACCCGGCATTTTCATAAGCACGACGTAAGGCTTTAATTTGTCCTTCGGAATGGGGTGCATATATGCTCTTATACTTACCGTCGCTAGAACTGCCAATACCTTTAATAACAGCATAGATGCGATCGCTATCTCGCACTGCATCTTCTAAGCGCTTGACTACCAACATTCCCAAGCCTTCACCTAACATCATCCCATCAGAATCTACATCAAATGGTTTGACTTTATCACCAGGAGAAACCGCTGGAGTTTTGCTAAAACACATATAGGCAAAAATCGAATTATCGGTGTCAACTCCACCAGTGATCATCATATCGGCGCGATGTTCAACTAGTTCGCTAATTGCCATTTTTAATGCACCTAAAGAACTGGCGCAAGCTGCATCTACTACACAGTTCATTCCTCCCAAGTCAAGGCGGTTGGCGATACGTCCAGAAATCACATTAGCTAACATTCCAGGGAAGGCATTTTCGTCCCACTGCACATAAGCACTTTTGACTTTATCAATCACTTTTTGGGTATCTACTTCTGATAAACCACTGTTCTTGAGAACTTTTTCCCAGATTGGATATTGCAACCTTGCACCCAAAGGTACTGCTAGTTGTCTACCAATGGCTACACCTAATATGACCCCAGTACGTTGACGATTAAACTGTCGAGATTCGCTGTAACCAGCATCTTCCATTGCCTCTTTTGCTACTACCAAACCTAGTAATTGAGAAATATCCGTTACCTCTAAAATATTCGGAGGTAAACCAAATTCCATCGGATTAAAATCAATATCTGGGATAAATCCACCACGCTTGCAGTAAGTTTGATCTGGGGCTTTGGGGTCAGGATTATAATAGTCTTCTATACTCCAGCGGGAAGGGGGAACATCAGTAATACAATCCACTTTTTGAATTATATTTTGCCAATATTCCTGTAAATTCTTGGATTTGGGGAATATTGAAGCCATCCCAATAATTGCTATATTAGTTTGTTGCAATTGTTTATTAATTTGATTAATGATGTTTGTGTTTTCTGACATATTACTTCTCTCATTGATCATCTGGAACAGAGCTTTTTCACAATTACTGACTTCAATTTGTAATTGTGATAATGCAGCTTCGAATTTGGAAGCGGCCATGACTATTTATTCACTATTCTGTAGTGGAAGATAGAGATGATAATAAATTTGTTTTTTCTCTAAATTAAACAACTAGAGATGGCAAACTTCTCTATGTAAACAAATTATTAAGGTTCTTCAATTTGGTAAAATGCTTCGCTTAGCGGCTCAAGCTAGAATAGTTTTTAGAGAAAACGTAATTCTCTACCCTGTACTTTCGCTTCAACTGCCGCTTGAGACTTATTTTAGATGGGTGACAAAACTTTTGCAACTCAAATGCAACTCAATAAAATTAGAAAAATATCAAGTTGCTTGAGGCATAGCGGTGAATTATTTACTTATCCAAGTAATATCAATAATTAGCTGATATTGCCAAGTTAATATCTAAAGTTGCATATAAATTTTACGAAATCATAAAAAAGGTGTAAAGTCAAGCAAAATTGAGATGGATATAAGTAGTCAAACATTGTTACATCTATCTGAGAGGAGATTTTCCATTAATAGTCTGGATCTGATTTATCAGGTGGTTAATGAGCAGACAAAGATTTCCTCAAATCATTAATGAATAAACTGGTAAACTTAGTTACTCGTTACTATATCTAAAGTATGAAATAATTAAGATTATAAGAAATATAGATACTATTTCTCGGTAAATAAGTAACAAATGAAAACAAGCTTTATGAACTAATAATTAATTTTGTGTCCCCTACGAATTTGATTTAGACATATTTGTTGCATAAGGGTTGAAATTGTGTATTAATCAGTTTATTGTTTGTGGTTGAATGATGTAAATGTAAATCCATACTGTTTGTTTAGGTCAGTGATTAGACATGGAATAAGGTAGATTAAATATATAAATTCACCTGATTAATTCATTAGTCTATTCAGTCTTAAACTGATTGTATCGCAGTACAAATTCATGCAATTCAACCAGATTGTATTTACGGTTCTGCAAAATTGGAATTACAAGAAACTATTAAGGGCTTGCTGGCATGAGACTATCTGAGCTAGATCCACTCATACCGCTAAATGAGTTGAGAGAAGAACTTCTCAAGTTACCAAAAGGCTACTCTTTTTATGAAGATGAATTGGTAGATTTCCTATCACGACGCAGATGGCCTGAGAGCGATCGCCGGATTGATAGAACAACTTTCTGGCGGTGGCGCAACGACAACGGAATTGAACATCAAAAAGTATTTAGCCGCTTGGATATCCTGAAACTCTGTCAAATTTGTGATCATTATCGAGTGGATGGAACTCGCAATGAATACTTAGCCATCATGAAAAAGAAAAAAGAAGTCATGCTCAACAAATAACTCTATTAACTACCGATATAGCTAATACCAATTTCGGATTTTAGATTATGAATTAACAGTCATTACTAACTATCCCCATTTGGTACCAAAGATGGATGGATGTTCCTATAGTCTGTCCATCTTTCTAGCTTTATCTTCGCCAAGTATTTAGAAGCAACGTTATCAGGGAATGCTATCAAGTGTACTTATCTGTACCTAAAGAACAGAAATAATGTCAGTTAGAGAAAACGAAGTAACAACCTAATTGCTAATGTAAAAGACAAAAATTATGGTACACAAGGAAAAGCAATCATTGACAAACCCTATAAGTTGGTTGTCCATAACCCTGGCAATTACTACAGCTATAACTACTGCTACAGTATCTCTCTACAGCCTATCAAAATTTCATTTTAAATCTAGGTCTAATGTTCGAGTTCCTATCAGTAATTTTACCCCTACAGTGACTGATGTTGCAGCTTTAGGACGTTTGGAACCCGAAGGAGAAATTATTCATTTGTCTGCTCCTAATTCTCAAGGGGGAGGGGTAAGAGTAGCTAAACTTTTAGTAAACAAAGGTGATAAAATTCGTCAAGGACAAGTAGTAGCAATTCTTGATAGTTATACTCCTAATCTTGCTGCTTTAGGAAAAGCTAAACAACAAGTGGGAGTTGCTCAAGCTAGTCTCAAACGAGTAGAAGCTGGTGCAAAACAAGGTGATATTTATGCTCAAAAAGCTACAATTGCTCGTCTAGATGCTGAATTGCGTGGAGAAACTTTTGCTCAAAAAGCTACAATTGCTCTGTTAGAAGCCGAATTAAATAATGCAGAAACAGAGCATCAAAGATATCAGAAATTATATCAAGATGGTGCTATTTCTGCTTCTGATGGAGATACCAAAAGATTGCGAAGAGATACAGTACAACAGCAACTCAATGAGGCTAAAGCTTCCTTAAATCGAACTGTAGAAACCCTGCAAAAACAGTTAAATGAAGCCCAAGCTAGGCTTAATAGTATTGTTGAAATTCGCCCTACTGATATACAAGCCGCGCAAGCTGATGTTAATAGTGCAAAAGCTTCTGTTAAACAAGCTCAAGCAGAACTAGATTTAAGTTCTATCCGTTCTCCTATAGATGGTCAAATACTAAAAATTAATGCTTGGCCAGGAGAAATAATTGGTAATAATGGCATAGCTGAATTAGGTCGCACTCAAAAAATGTATGTAGTAGCAGAAGTCTACGAAACTGATATTAAAAAAGTGCGTTTAGGTCAATCAGTTGACATTACTAGTGATGCTTTTACAGGAAAAATACAAGGAACAGTCACAGATATTGGTTTGCAAGTTGGTAAACAAAATATCTTCAATAATAATCCCGGTGCAGATACAGATAATAAAATAATTAATGTCAAAATTCGCATTGATAAATCAACGGATAACCAACGAGTTGCAGCTTTGACTAATTTACAGGTGGAGGTACTCATTAAAGTATAATCCATTTTGGATTTTAGATTTTAGATTTGGATTACGTTAATAGTCTCCACGAAACATGAAAATATACATAGAGTGAGAATTACCCACTCTACACTCATTAAGATTTTGCAGATAATTGAGGATTCCTAGAATCTATACTACCAGAGGTTTTAAATTAAATATGATTCTTAATATACCTCTAGCTTGGCTACAACTAGCTAAACAAAAAGTGCGCTTTTTTGTAGCTTTAGCAGGAATTGCTTTTGTTGCTGTTTTGATGTTTATGCAAATTGGCTTTCAAGATGCTCTTTACGCAAGTGCTACACAGGTGCATAAAAATCTCAAAGGAGATTTGTTTTTAATTAGCGCCCAATATAAATCTTTGACCTCTAATCAAAGTTTTTCTCGCAGTCGTTTATATCAGACATTAGGTTTTTCGGATATTGAATCTGTTGATCCTTTATATGTGCAGTTTGCTAAGTTAAAAAATCCTATTAATGGACGCAAGTATCCTATCTATGTACTTGGATTTGATCCAGTAAAACCGATTTTTAAATTACCAGAACTTCAGGAAAAGTTTGAGTTACTGCAAATCCCTGATCAGGTTTTTTTTGACCGTGCTTCTCGTCCAGAGTTTGGACCAATTGATGAATATTATCAACAAAATAAACCTATGAGTCTGGAAATATTTAGTTATCTGGGTTTAGTAGGTTACAAAATAAAAATTTGCGGCTTATTTAGTCTTGGTCCTTCCTTTGGAGTTGATGGTAATTTAATCGTTAGTTCTTCTACTTTCATGCGAATATTTCAAGAACGTGATGCTAATAAAATAGATATAGGCTTAATTCATCTCGAACCTGGTGCTAATCCCAAAAAAGTGTTGGCAAATTTATCAGCCAAATTACCCAAAGATGTTGTCGTGATGACTCGCGAAGAATTTATTAATTTTGAAAAAGATTATTGGACTTTAAGAACACCAATTGGATTTGTATTTAACCTGATGGTATTTATGGGTTTTGTGGTTGGAGTAATTGTTGTTTATCAGATTCTTTATAGCAATATATCCACACATTTTGTTGAATTTGCTACTCTTAAAGCAATGGGATTTAGAAATAAATACCTCTTGGTTGTGGTTTTTCAACAAGCTTTAATTTTAGCTGCTTTGGGCTATATCCCTGGTTTTGTTATATCTTTAGGACTTTATGATCTTGCTAAGAATGCAACTAAGTTACCAATTACTATGGATATAGAGAAAGCATTGATAGTCTTAATTTCGGCAACTTTAATGTGTTTAACTTCTGGATTTTTCTCTACCAATAAATTACGCAAGGTAGATCCAGCAGATATTTTCTAACTTTCTGTAATATGAGACAATCAAATTTTATTTTGGAAATTACTAAGCTTAATCATTACTTTGGTACAACCAAGTTACGAAACCAGATATTATTTGACGTTAATTTGATGATCAAATCTGGTGAAATTGTGATTATGACTGGTCCATCTGGTTCTGGAAAAACGACTTTACTAACTTTAATTGGGGCTTTACGTTCAGTTCAAGAGGGAAGTTTAAAATTTATTGGAAAGGAATTATTTGGAGTCAGTAATGACAAATTAGTACAAGTACGTCGTCAGATTGGTTATATTTTTCAAGCACATAATTTACTGGATTTCCTAACAGCTAGACAAAATGTACAAATATCTTTAGAATTACAAACTAATATTTCACAATGGGAAGCTAAAATACAGTCAGAAGCAATACTTGATACTGTGAAATTAGGTAATCGCATTAATTATTATCCATCTGATCTTTCAGGAGGACAAAAGCAAAGAGTCGCTATTGCTCGCGCTTTAGTGAGTCATCCTAAATTAGTCTTGGCTGATGAACCTACAGCAGCTTTAGATAGTAAATCAGGCCGAGATGTTGTCAATTTGATGCAGGAATTAGCAAAAGAGCAGAATTGTGCTATTTTAATTGTCACTCATGACAACAGAATTTTAGATATTGCCGACCGAATAATTCAGATGGAAGATGGTAGGTTAATCAAATAAGCGACATATTGAGTTATAGCAAGAGTCAGGAGTCAGAATTCAGAAGTAAAACCCTTTTTTAGTCTGAATTTAAACATTAATTAATCTCCTAATCACCCTGTCTAGTGCTATATATCTTATGGGGGAAAAATATATCTGCTTTAAGGATGAAGTGAACATTTTTCTATTTATTTAAAGTGTAAGGATTGTAGATACCAGAGTTTTTAAATAAGTTGGTGATCTATTTTTTATAAAATCTGGATAGGGTAGTTACAATATAAATTGTAAGACTTCATAAGTCAGGAGTCAGAATGTTTCAGAAATTGGTTAATTATCAAATAGGCATTTTTGGCTTTAGCCTGAGAAAGCTGACTGCTATTCACATAGCGTGCCGTTAGTCATTAGCTGAATGCTGACTATAAATTAATGATGCAACTGAGGTTAATAAGGTTTGTATTTATAATTTTTTACTCCTTACATTTTGAGTTGATATCATGGTGCAAGATTTGATTGTTTGGCTACAAGAAGCAACTTTATACTTTATACTTAAAAAGTCATGGATTTTCAAACATCCTGATGAATGTTTTGTGAGTCTTCCCTGCAAATGTCAGAATCCTGGTCAAGAAATCAAATGTGAAGATTGTACGTATCTGGAGGAATACTTGTCTAGTTGGAAGCTGAATAAAAACTAAGTTAGTAAACTCGCAGAATTTACATCTAAAAATAACGTGGCTTGTGGTTGTTTACGCAATATAGAAGCTGGATAATTTGTGGTAATAGCTCCCTGTAATATCTCTTTGACTATTTTGTATTTGCGTGTATTTGGTGCAAGAAAGATAATTTTTTTGGCTGTACAAATCATGGGAATAGTGACAGTAAAAGCATATTGAGGAACTGCTTCTAAATTGGCAAAATATCCTGTTTTTATCTGTTGCTGACGCTAGATTTGATCTAGTTTTACGAGTTTAATTTTAGCGGTATCTTGAAAATTTGCTACTGCTGGGTCATTAAAGGCTAAATGTCCGTTTTCTCCGACACCAAGAAGACATAAATCAATTGGTTGGGCTTGTAATAATTTATTATAGCTATCGCACTCAACAATTGGTTCTAAAGCATCCCCTGCTATATAATTAAATCTCTGTGGAAGAACTTGTTTTTCTAGCCTTTCCCGCAGATAATACCGAAAACTAGCAGGATGATCGGCATTGATTCCTAAATATTCATCAAGATGAAATAAAATTATGTTTGACCAATCTATTCCACCTAAAGCTATTAAACCATCCAGAAATTTAAGTTGAGAATTGCCAGTAGCTAACAACACTGCTACTGTATTCTGTTGTTCAAGAAGATGCTGTAAATACTCATGTGCAATTTCGGCAACATCCTGCGCCATTTCCGCTTCAGAATTGTAAATCTGCACTAAGAGATCATCAACACGAAAAGATTTTGTAGCGGCTGGCATTTTCTTAAACAATTGGTAATTGATAATTCGTAATTCTTGATTAGGAAAAACGCTGAATCTATTCTCTATTCCCTATTACTTGTTCTCTAACTGCCAATTTACGTTAAACTAGGTAGATCAACTCAACGCTTGTTTACATTTTACCAAAAAACCATGCTAACTGCAATTCTCTTTGACCTAGATGGCACTATTGTCAACACTGACCCAATACACTACCAAGCTTGGAGAGAAATGCTGTTAAATTACAGCATGCAAATTGATGAAATTTCCTACAAATCCTGAATTAGTGGACGAATAAACCAATTAGTGGACGAATAAACCCAGAAATTGTGAAAGATATTCTACCGCAATTATCAGTAACAGAAGGTGAAAGATTCGCTGATGAGAAAGAAGCTCTTTTCCGCGAAGGTTCTTCCCATTTGGGACTTATGGAGGGATTTTCAGAGTTGTTAGCATGGACACAAACACATCAAATAGAAGGTGTATTAGCAACTAACGCTCCCAGATTAAATGCTGAATTGATGGTGCAAGTTCTTGGCATTAAAGAAGTTTTCCATACCATTGTTTTAGAAGATGATTGTATAGCCGGGAAACCAGATCCAGAACCATACAAAGTTGCTCTCCACAAGTTGGGAATTACAGCAGAACAAGCTATTGCTTTAGAAGATGATTCTCCTTCCGGTATTCGTGCTGCTGTTGCTGCTAATAATATATCCACAATTGGCATTGCTTCTACCCATGATCCCCAACAATTGCAGGAAGAGGGTACATTGATGGCAATTCCTGATTTTACGGATTTACGCTTGTTGACTTTCCTTAATTCCTTGATAGAGCCCAATCTAGCAGTAATTGCATCTAATGTGTGAGCGATCACTTATAGATGACAAAGAATATAATTTCTGGTAATCACCCATCCCCCATCATTTATTAATGGGGGTTTTACTGTGCCATACTTGTTCAAATTCTGCCTCTGAAATTTCAAATTCTTCAATATTCTTGTCATCTAATTTTTTATCGCATAACATCCCATAATCATCGGCTGAATGGTTTTTATCATAGAATAATACGTTGCCATTTTCATAAACTTCTATTTGTCTGCGAGCATATAAATTGCAATCAATTTCCATAAAGTAGGTGCTAGTACCCCACTCATCATATTTGCCACCAAGAGATACATCCCATGACCATTTATAATATTTCTTCACTTTTTGTAAAGTAGACATAATAATTTAACTCCTAATGCTGAATTACCACTTTAAATTTTACAACTTGCTCACTTACCTCGTATCTATCCATTTTAAGCATTAACTATTGACTGTAATGATACTGATACTATACTTAAAATCACCCCACAGGCAACCTTATGCACCTATTGTAGAGTGAAATGAAATATTATCATATTTTGTGATATTTTTTCTTCCTGTTTTCTGCTTGGTCCGAAAATATTGGTTGATTCAGAGTTACCAATGTTTCTAACCTGAGTATTTACTAAACTCGTAATATTTCCCGTACTTCCATTAAAATGATGCCTAGCATATTTTTACCACTGACATCAGTACCACAACCCCAATAATAGTCTACAGATGAATTTTCAACTATTTCTTCATTACCTGTAGAAAGTAGCATTTCTCTAATATCTGCATGGGTAGAAAGCTTACATAACACTGCTAGTCGCATAATAAGTAGGTGGGCGGAAAAATTGATAACTATGTCATGCTGAATACAGCAAACGGGAATCAAGTAATCGCAAGGATTTCAAGTAATTGATATTTTTTTACATAGTTATCTTTATTTGTATCTACCTACTTATCATCTTTTACTTGTTCCCAATCTGAACGCAGGGGACTAGTTCTTTGTCTACCCATTTTTGCCACATCTTTTAGGGTTTTAACAAGACGAATTTGTTCTAAATGAGATTTACCAAGAAATTTTTGGGCTTGAAAGTAATATTCCCTAGTAAGTAAGCCAATACAAATCATCTAAGATAAACCCGTGAGGTGAGAAATTAGAAAAACAAGCATATTGATCACGAGAATGATAAAAGTAGATTGCCATGATTAGGAATTCAGTAGTATATTACTATTAATGAATATAGCGTGAGCCTTTCAGAGATTTGCAATGGGTACATGAGGTCAACTTAATATAAAACCCCAGTACCACCTGGGAATTAATTACCTGTCTCATAGCTGAAGTCATCAAAAGATGACTTTGGTTATTAGCCCTGAAATATGGCTTATGTCACGCTACCGCTATTATTTATGGATAATACTAATTATCTATCAATTTCTTAACATGCGCAGGGAATTTAGCATTTTTGAGAGATTGCAGGGTTGAAGAAGAATCTTGTACCCAAAATTGTTGTCCAAAACGTACTAATTGACGATGGTTTTCCGATTTAATAATACCAATTACAGGTACTTTTGCTTTATCTTTATCTCCTGATTGTTCCTTCAAAATTGATCTGAGCCGATGTTGGACTTCAAGAGTTCCAGCCTCCTGGGGATTCAATTCTACCATTACCATCTGGACTTTTTCAACTGGTTCTGCGTCTTCAACTATAAATTGATTCTGCTCATCTCTTCGGTCTACTTTACCCCAAATTATTAATCTGGCATCAACTTGTAATAGTGAACTAACTCGTTCATAATTTTTAGGAAAGACAATGGCTTCTGATGATTCAGTTAAATCTTCTATTTGTAAGATTGCCATGGGATCACCTTTTTTCGTCACTACTTTTTTGACATTATTCAGCATGACCACTGCACAAAGCATAGTATTATCTTTCTGTTCTCCTAATTGTGAGAGATTAATTGGTGCGAGCAGTGATGATGATTGTTTAATATCTTTGAGTGGGTGAGCCGATACATAAAAACCTAATAGTTCCTTTTCCAGCCGCAATTTTTCTTGTGGGGGAAAATCCAGAGTTACTTCAGCTTTAGGCGCAGATTGAAAGGCATTATTTGATTTCTGTAGATTACCATTATTTGCAAAACTACTACCCATTAAATCAAATAAATTCCCCTGTCCACTAGCTCTCTCTTTAGCACGGGATTGCGCCCAATCATATACTAATTCTAAGTCTCTAATTAATTGTTGGCGGTTGGATTCAATTTTGTCAAAGGCTCCACACTGAATCAGTGATTCTAAAGTACGACGGTTTACAGCACGTAAATCAATGCGATCGCAAAAATCCCCAAGGGATTTAAACTCTCCTCCCTCTCCTCTTGCTTCGAGAATACAAGCGATCGCATTTTGTCCCACATTCCGCACCGCCGAAAATCCAAATAAAATCTTCTTCTCAGCTGGTGTAAAATCTAACCCAGAACGGTTAATATCCGGCGGATCTATTTCAATCCCCATACTTGTGCAGTTGTTAAGGTATTTCTGCACTTTGTCCGTATCCCCACTGTTAGAAGTTAACAGCGCCGCCATATATTCTAAGGGATAATTGGCTTTTAAATATGCCGTTTGATAAGTGACATAACCGTAAGCCGTGGAATGCGATTTGTTGAAGCAATTAGAGGCTATTAAACCATTTTTAATCGCAAAATTATGGTCTTGTGCAACCCCAATATTATAAACATTGGCTTGACCTAAGAATTGACGTGAAATTATTTTCACCATATTATTTAGCTTTTCTAAGGTATCTCTAGATATTTGCTTAAACTTCAATTGTACTTTACCGATCAGTGTGTCATACTCTCTGGAGCTAACGCTTTCAGTTTACCATCTGCAATATCATACTCTAACAGTTGATTTGTTATCCTTATACTAGTAGCGCCGTGAATTCAAAATGCTTCTTTCAGAAGAGCTACGCTAACAAAATATATCCTTCGGAGACGCTAGGCGAACAAAATTCAAAATGAATACGGCATGAGCTTTTCAGCGATTTAGAATGGTTAGTTTATTTACGCCGTACTGTACTAGGTTATTGCTTAACAAATTCTTGCGATTTGGCGATCGCTCCCCATACTGTATACGAAAATATTCTAAGTTATAGGTTGAGATATTTCTAAATTTGCGCCAAATTTACCGCTTCTTGAAAATGGCTATCGCTTGCATCGTTCAGAGTTTGAACGTCTTTATGCGGCTGCACCCCATGTCAAAAAAGCTGAGTTAATTTAAGGTATTTATTGTATACGTGGCTTCTCCTTTACACTTTACACCTCATGCCAAACCTCATGCCAAAATCATTACATGGTTCGGTGTGTATAAATCATCTATTCCTAACATGGAAATGGGTGTTGAACCCACTGTACGGCTTGATGATGACAATGAAACGCAACCCGATGTAATTTTATTGAGAGTAGATGGACTGGATTTTCCGCTGTGGAAAATCCCAATGGTACGACGAATGATATTTCTGGAAATCTCAGTTTTTTATGAGCAGTGCTAAGAAATCTATCTTCAGAAGTTTTTGCGTTCTCTAGAACATGAACGATTTCTGAAAAATATTTTTTGAAGTGTATGTATGAGTTCTCAAGTTCTGGAATCTTTGTATTTTCCAGAAGATGGGGATCAACATAAAACACTGAATCTAGGTTTATAAATCCATGAAACACACCGTCTCTTTTTAGATCATCCTCAGAAACCCCAAAAATTTCACTGATTCTTTTAGGCATAACACTACTACCAATAGTATATCCAACTATTATACATAAATCTCTCCGTATAAATAGCCAATTTAATACGTAATTACATATTTTTCAGTACATTACTCACTGATATCCAGAAATTTTCTCCACAACAGTCAAATTCCCCAATGCTATAAAATAGATAAAAGCTCGACCTTAATTCTCTACTCATGAGTCTCCATCCCCTCTTGAAAGTTGAAGTTTCTGAACTCAGCATTGCAGAAAGTATCCAACTTGCTGAAGATTTATGGGACAGCATCTTAGAACAACAAGAAGAACTTCCCTTGAGTCCAGCACAACAACAGGAACTAGAACGACGGTTAGAAAATTATCAAATTGGGAAGAGGTTAAAAAACGTTTTGATTTAATTTAATAAAACTTCTCTTTTCGCCTAAAGCACCTTATATCACAGCATATCCTGTATGTTGCCTAACATCTCGCGGATGAAAACCCAACACAATTTTATCTTTAGGAACTCCCGCCGCTTCTAATTCATAAGTAACACCATCTTCTGTATCGTCTCGTTGTACCCAGATTTTGCCATCAATAATATCAAGATGAACTAAACAACCATGAATTCTTTTAGCATCGTCCCAACCAACAGTTATTAGTAAATAGCTATCATTTTCACGATCAAAAACTGTTTTACATTCAATCACTCCATAGGAGTAAGGGATTTGTGTATAAGGTACTAATACTTCTTTAATAAGACGGCGATAGTTATCTTAGTTATCTAAGGTATCCATTGTGTTATCCTCTCAGTTTCAGGATTGAAAACAAGTAAATTTACATTTACGCTTTATATTAAAAGTTTACCAATCGGTTCTTCAACTAAAGCTGTAAATACAGCGTCACGTATTCCTAAATATAAAATTATGTCAGGTTCTAGACGACTCATCACAGCACGATACAAAACAAATCCACCAATAGCATCTTTCAAGTCTGACATTTCTGAAGGACCGACAAAACTTTTAATTTCTACGGCGATTTTTTTAATTCCTTGTTCTAGTGCTAAAAGTTGTTGTGCTCCTAAATCTACATACATATCCTTTTGACCCCATTTTCAATGTAGGGGATCATTTGTAATTATCCAGCCTTATTTAATTAGGGCATTTTTAACAGCATTATTGTGACAAATGTCTTTTGCAGGCATATTTAAAGATGTTAGCTTATTATTAATAATAAGCGGGCAAGATTCCCTATACTACATTACAACACAGACAGTATAATTACCAAACAGACTCCATAGGATTCAGAAGTTCAGACGAAAATTCCCCAATCCTCAGTCCTGTAAATGCTAAAATCAATGACTTGAATGATAAAGAGAAAAATTATTTATGGCATCCATTCGCGAGTTGCACACACAGCTAGTAAAAAAAGAACGTTCTGCCGTTGAAATTACCCAAGAAGCTTTAGATCGCATTCAAGCATTAGAACCAAAACTGCACAGTTTCTTAACTGTCACGGCACAACGGGCTCTAGAACAGGCTAGTGCTGTGGATGCAAAAATCGCTGCTGGTGAAGAAATAGGTATTTTAGCAGGGATTCCCATCGGTATCAAAGATAATATGTGTACCAAGGGTATTCGCACCACCTGCGCTTCTCGGATTTTAGAAAATTTTGTCCCACCTTATGAATCAACGGTAACGCAAAAACTCGCCAATGCTGGGGGCGTAATGGTTGGTAAAACCAACTTAGACGAGTTTGCAATGGGTAGTTCCACAGAAAACTCTGCTTATCAAGTTACAGCTAATCCTTGGGATATCTCACGGATTCCTGGTGGTTCTTCTGGTGGTTCGGCAGCGGCTGTAGCGGCTGAAGAATGCGTTGTATCCCTTGGTTCGGATACGGGGGGTTCAATTCGTCAACCGGCTTCTTTTTGCGGTGTGGTGGGGATGAAACCGACTTATGGGTTAGTTTCCCGTTATGGTTTGGTGGCTTATGCGTCATCTTTGGATCAAATTGGCCCATTTGGTCGGTCAGTGGAAGATACCGCGATTTTATTAAATGTGATCGCAGGTTATGATCCTCAAGACTCGACGAGCTTAAAAGTAGAAATTCCTGACTACGCTGCTAGCTTAACACCAGACCTGAAAGTAGGGAAAAAACTAAAAATTGGTGTAATTAAAGAAACCTTTGGTGAAGGATTAGATCCAGAAGTAGAAGCAGCAGTAAAGAGTGCGATCACTCAACTAGAAACTTTAGGTGCAGAAATTCATTATATTTCCTGTCCCCGATTCCGTTATGGCGTACCCAGCTACTATATTATCGCCCCATCGGAAGCATCAGCCAACCTCGCCCGTTACGATGGCGTTAAATATGGCTTGCGGTCTCCTGACGCAGACAACGTGCTTTCCATGTACACCAGTACCCGTGCGATCGGCTTTGGAACAGAAGTCAAACGCCGGATTATGATTGGTACTTATGCCCTCAGTGCCGGTTATTATGATGCCTACTACTTGAAAGCACAAAAAGTCCGGACCTTAATTAAAGAAGACTTTGAAACAGCTTTTCAACAAGTAGATATTTTAGTTTGTCCCACCGCACCCACCACAGCATTTCAAGTGGGCGAAAAAATCACGGATCCCTTGAGTATGTATTTAAATGACTTGATGACCATTCCCGTCAATCTTGCCGGTTTACCCGGTATTAGCGTACCTTGTGGTTTTGACAGCAAAGGTTTACCAATTGGATTACAACTAATCGGCAAAGTACTGAGAGAAGACCTACTTTTACAAGTAGCATACTCTTATGAAGAATCAACTAATTGGCATCTTCAAAAAGCGAAGATAGCCTGATTTATCAGTGGTTAGTGGTCAGTTTTTCTATTGTTTCTTGTAAGTAAAATCCTTGATTTGACCATTTTTCCCTAATAGTTTTGGTTCTTCTTCATTAACAGAAATTAAAACTACACCAGCATTACCAGAACGGACAGTCAACGATTTTTTGGCTGTCCAATTTTTTCTTTCTCCCTTAGTTAAAATTCCCTCAAATTCAGTTTTACCATCAGCTTTTACTTGTACCCAAGAGTCACCTTTAAGCTCTAAAGTAACAGCAACATCTGAAATAGATGTACTAGTTCGAGAAGGTATCGCTGTAGAAACAGGATCGGTATTTAGAGATGGTAATATTTCTGAATTTAAAGGAGACGTTAGCGTTTTTTGTTGAACGCTCAACATAGGATTTTGTTTCTTAGCTGATGACTTATCTCTAAAATCTATCTTGAGTAAATAGAACAGTCCCACAGCAGCAGCTATTAATAAAAAAATGTAAGGAACAAACAGCGGTATATAAATACTTGGTTTTCTAATTGAATGATTAGATTCTAAAGGAGCAAAATTAATTTTAAAGCTGTTAGCTATAGCAGTACCATCTAGTTCTAACCTATCTGCATAACGGCGAATAAAACCTTGTATAAAAACAGGCTCCGGTAAATCCTCAAATCGCCATTCTTCCAAAGCTTGTAAAAAACTTAGTCGAATATGTGTTTGAATAGAAATTTCTTCTAGACTGATATTTTTTTCCTGTCTGACCTCTTGTAAATTGGCAGTTATTTCTTTTAGTTGTTCTTGTTGGGCATCATTTAAAACAGTCACCTTTATCTCCTCTAAAATCAATACATATAATCTTATATATTTGTATATAAATTAAAAAAAGTATTCAATTATAGGGGTTATCAATTGAATGAGAATAGACGGTGATGCGCTATCAGTTACAGATAGACTTTAAACCCTGTTAAGATTTCCTTGCCTTATACTGTATCCAGAACCATTGTAGAGATATTTTATACAAGGTTTCTACATTCTTGTTAACCAGATGTCTAATCCTCATTTTCACAATGGCAACCCTTGATTACCATATTTTACTGTTTACTTGCGCCCATTTATTGTATTTATCCATACTTACTTACAAGGCTGGATATACATTCTATGGTCATAAATCACTTATCACCTCTACTGGAAGAATTATTTAGCTGGTGCTTTTGGTAGGAATAATTACAATATTCTGTTGATACGTGATCAGTCTTTTTTGTTCCCAGAGATAATTATATTAGTAATAATTATGGCTTTTAGCTAAAAATCGTCGGAAATGATACCTGGGAATCCGGATGTCGCAATTCGTCGTAGAATAAATGACACAGGTAAAACCGCTTTTTCCTCTGACACCCGGAGAGACTAAGATCATGACCATGGCATCTGCATATTTTCTCGATATTCCCGGCAATTATACTGTGCAAATTAGTAAAGATGAATTGCAATCGCTACTGAGAGAAATAGAATCTGAACTACACCAGAGTAAAGTTTATCGCCTAGCAGTAGCTAACTTACAAAAATTACTAGGTTCAACCGATGAACAAGCCAAGACTTTATTTAAAGCCGTGGGTAGAGAAGCCATCACTTTAGCATTTAAGCAATTTGCACGAAAACAGCAGACAGTGACAGATATCAATATTAAAGTAGATGACACCGAGTTACCAAATCCAAAGTTAGAACAATCCAGCAATTCAACACCAACCTTAAATACTATTTAATCCACCCCAGAACCAGCATTAATAGAGACTAAACAAAGTAATTTACCATCAATATCTAAAACAGATTCAGTAGCAAATGAAACCATAAAAGACCAACCAAAAAGACTAACACCAAGCAACAGGCTTCCCAAACGGCACAAACTTTCTAAAAGTCAACTAGCAGCACAACTAGCAGCAGAACAAAGGTTAGAACGTCTGCGTCAAATTGGTGAAGAACTCAGACAAGCAAGAGAATCTCAAGGTCTGACTCTGCAAAACCTGAATATTTACACTCATATATCAACTCACCAGATGGAAGCAATCGAGAAGGGTAATTTTGAAATACTGCCAGAAGACATCTTAAATTCTTAAATTCGTGGTTTTATCCGCGTCATGGCACATCCCTTGGGATTAAATGGCACACTTTTAGCTAATTCCCTAGCCGTACCCAACCAGACAAAATCAGTTTTACCATCTTGGTATCATGCCAAAAACTTTTCTGCAAGATTAGAGATAGAAATCCGACCAATACATTTATATGTAGTTTATACAGCCCTTGTTGCTGGGACGCTAGGAGGATTGTCTTTCATGTCTGAGCAAACAAACAAGGACACCGTACAAAATTCCCAACTGATTATTCCCACATCTTCATCACTATGCCATTCCACCCAAAAAATAGAAGCCAACATTAAACCAGGCATCAAATCTACTTCCACTGGTATCTGTGTTGGATCTGATATTTCCCCACCAGAAGCATTGTAATCTTACCTTCCACAGCCATTACTTGATACAATAGACCTCTACTTGATACAATAGACCTCTTGCATCAATCAAATCATCAAGGTTTATCCGCATTTACCTGCGGTTAATTATTGTTATTTTGGGACTTTTGCAAGAATTCCCATTAAATTCCAATTTAATGAAATTGCCCAGCCAAAATCCCCATTCTCATGAGTAGCGACACCCAACTGAGTCTCTTTGACGGATCAAGTTTCAACCAACAAGACTTGATTCCCACAGACGCAAAAATTCCTATTCCATCCGGGACTTATGCGAATATGCCGGAATTAGCACAGCATTGTAACAACTGCCGTCGTTGTGGGTTGGGTGAAAATCGCACTCATGCGGTTGTGGGACGTGGAAATCTCCAAGCCAAAATCATGATTATTGGGGAAGCACCAGGACAAAGCGAAGACGAAACCGGTTTACCATTTGTCGGTAAATCAGGGCAATTATTAGAGAAAATTTTGGCATCTGTAAATTTAAGTACAGAGCAAGATGTATATATTGGTAATATAAACAAATGCCGCCCACCAGAAAACCGAGTTCCCACAGCGGAAGAGATGGCAGCGTGCAAACCCTATTTATTAGAACAAATACGTTTAGTTGACCCGAAAATCATCTTATTAACTGGTGCAACTGCTGTTAAAGGCATTACAGGAAGTAAACAAGGAATTACGAAAATTCGCGGACAATGGCTAGAGTCAGAAGGGCGTTTATGTATGCCAATTTTCCACCCTTCCTATTTATTGCGTAACCCATCACGGGAAAAAGGTTCACCAAAATGGTTGATGTGGCAGGATATCCAGGCTGTAAAAGCTAAGTATGACGAGATAAAGGGTGAGAATTAAAGATTTTTTTTTCACACGGAGGAGAACACTTGCACAGGTGGCTCTCCCGAATTGTCAAAAATTTTAATCTATGAAAAGGCACTGATTGGGTACTAACTAAACAACGTTCCGAATATCTGAACCGAGATTTGACCGAGATGGAAATTGAAGACTTGCGAGGCATTCTAGTAGAAGCTGCTGGTGTGTTGTGCAATCAGGTCGTGAATATGCAGATTTAGCACCTGAAGATTTAGATAGAGGAAATATGATTGTAATTATCATGGGAGTTACTGGCTAAGGAAAGTGGATTAAATAGTCCCAATAATATCTATACCCTAGAAGGATAGATAGAGAACTGGTAGATGATGCGCCCTGACCCTGGTGAAATTGAAGTTAAAATCCAACGATACTATAAGTCGTTACTATTAAGTCGTTGTCACAGAAGGATAGCCGTATATCGGCGGCGATTGAAGCCGTAAAAGTAGGGTATGGCGGGCAGGCATAGATCCGCGGCTTGGTGTTATGCTATAACGAAACCTGAAAGTTGGGCTTGGGGGAACTTGAGGAGGAAAAGGTGGTTGAGCAGG
>ERZ1034419.25-NODE-25-length-37853-cov-39.188105_pt1 | contig 37853 bp, 39 predicted proteins | sample MGYA00520531_ERZ1034419 | MGnify/ENA primary metagenome ERZ1034419 (study PRJEB33736, sample SAMEA104288485) | Azolla nilotica | place: Sudan | collected 1982 | study: EMG produced TPA metagenomics assembly of the PRJEB19522 data set (Is there foul play in the leaf... | reverse complement strand
CAATGGAATTACACCCCTTAACCAGAGTTACAGGTTATTTAATCCACTATCCTTATGGGTGACAACTAAAACATTACCGCTGCTATAAAGATGCTTAATTTCTTCAATTACCTGCATAGCGTGAGAAGCAATTGTTACTGCTAATTCTCAGCCATTGGGCGCATACCAAGCAGGGTCGGCTGACCACCGGATATAATCAATCACTTCTGGAGTTCTTCCTTTCCATTGACCATAGTTAATTTCCCTGAAACCATCTCGCAATTCTGGTTGTATTCCTATAGCCTTAGATATGGGTTTTACTGTTTCCATAGTTCTTTGCATAGGACTAGAAAAAATTGCCTGCCAAGAGGTAGAACTGTATGCAGCAGCAAAAGCATTTACCATTTCTACACCTTCAGGAGTTAATTCTGAGTCTATGGCATCGCAAAAGGCATGATTACGACTGCATTCTGTTTCTCCATGACGGAGTAGGTAAAGAGTTAAGCTCATTTTCTATTTTCCTATTCGGGGATCTAGGTAGAGAATCTGGTATGGCTATATTAAAGAAAGTACCGTCATAAAACTCAACAACAACAATGGTAACAACCACAGTAAATCCATATTTTGATGGCAACTTTTCCCCTGTTGGCCAGGAAATGACCACAGAAGCCCTCAAAGTCATTGGTGAACTACCCCCCGACCTTTCCGGGATGTTTGTCCGCAATGGACCGAATCCCCAACATTCACCCATTGGTCAGTATCACTGATTTGATGGTGATGGAATGTTATATGGGGTTGAAATTAACAACGGTCAAGCCACCTATCGCAACCGTTATGTCCGCACTACAGGCTGGAATATTGAACACGAAATAGGCAAAGCTATTTGGAGTGGAATTTTAGAACCACCTCAAACTAACAACCCATACGGATCAGGCAAAAACACCGCCAATACATCCTTAGTATGGCACGCCGGACAATTTTTAGCACTGTGGGAAGGAGGAGCGCCCCACAATATAAGACTTCCTGAATTAGAAACTATTGATGAATACACCTTCAAGAACAAACTGAATTCCCCTTTTACTGCCCATCCTAAAGTAGATCCAGTTACCGGGGAAATGATGTTCTCTGGCTACTTTTTTGCACCACCTTACCTACAATATGGGATAGTTTCCCCCCAAGGTGAATTATTGCGAACCGTACCTATTGAAATACCAATGGCTATAATGATCCATGATTTTGCCATTACTGAGAATTCCACCATTTTCATGGATTTACCCCTGACATTCAGCCTAGAAAAGATGCAACGGGGAGAACCTATGATGATGTTTGAGAGCGCTCGCCCGAGTCGTTTTGGTATTGTCCCACGTCATGGAGACAAGAGCAATATCCGTTGGTTTGAAAGTCCTTGCTGCTAAGTCTTCCACACCGTTAACGCCTACGAAGAAGGAGAAGAAGTAATACTTATTGCTTGTCGGATGAGTTCTACTACCGTATTAAAGAGTGGGTCATCAACAGACGCCACAGCAGATATTCCCCTATTGCATCTTTGGCGATTTAACCTCAGCACAGGTACAGTAACAGAAGAAATGTTAGACATAGAATCACTTTACTTGAACCTGCAAATGACAGGAATAATGAGTACAAAATCTGCTCATGGAGAAGAAGATGGGGAAGATCCAGAACTAGACGAACTATTTGAGAACCCAGAAGCAGAGGAAAATGAAACCAATAGAAACCGTCATCAATATTGGGACTCACAACAGGAAATACAATCTACTTCTGCTAGTAGAACAGAAGATTCTAGAAAAATTCTCCAGACATTTTTGAAATTAGCAGAAGTCTTTCATCCAGATAAAGTACAAGATAGTGAAACCCATAAGTCTCATACAGAAATCATGAAATAAGTAAAGCCTATGAAGAAGGGGATTTAGCAAGACTTTTAGAAATCGAGCGACAGCATCAGTTAGGAGAAACTATTGATAATAGTAGTGAAGATGATGTAACTCGCAGATGTATAAATCTAGAAAAACAAAATGAAATCCTCAAAACTCAATATGAAAAATTAAAATAGGAACTACGTTTAGCTAAAAAAACTCCCGAAGGTCCAATGGTTTCTGATTCTCGCAAAGCTGCCAAACAAGGCATTGATTCTACTAGTAGAATGTTAAAATCACTAAAATCTCAGATTAATATCATTGCTGATATTCGTGATTTTATCAAGGATTTTAGAGAACAAAAAATTACAATTCAGAGACTTTCTAGCAGGTGCACCCAGTTTGTGCTCCATGAGAGAAGAAATAATGGAAGAATTTGGGGCTGTAATGATTTTTTAAAAAATACACCAAGCTATAGATGTAGGTTGGGTTGACAAAAACCAACCCTATCTAAACTGAACCGCTTCCGAACCCCTCAATTCTGGGATCATAAGAATTTTCAAAGTCCCCCATAATTGGGGGATTTAGGGGGGTAAATAAGCTGAAACGAAGACAGGTAGGACTTGTGTGTACACAATATACCTTTCGCATACTTTTCAGGCATCCTTTTACTCAAATCCCAACTTTTCAGATATCCTCTAATTTTGCGACACTAAATCAGCAAACTCTCGGAAAGTTTTTCCATATTTTTCTCCTGCAACAGAAGACAAATCATTATGATTTGCATCCTCTACCGACAGAGAAAGCTTATGTGAATTTATAGCTGCAAACAACTGTTCACTATGCTCAAAAGGGAGAATATCATCTAATTTACCCTGTATAACTAAAACAGGATATTTTACTTTTTGGATATTATCCAAGATATTAAATTTATCAAGAGGTAAAATCGGAAAACGTACAACTACGCCAAAAGCTGAAGTAAACGCACTTTCAATAATTAAACCAGCCATAGGTTTTCGATATGCTAAATCTACTGCGGAACCACCCCGAACTGGATGCCCATAAACTATAATCTGCTCCGGTTTAAGATTTTAATTAAAAATTAAATAATTATTAAGCTGTATCAATATCTTTATAAGCATAATTTTCTCTAGGTGTTCCCTGACTCGTACCATAACCACGATAATCGTAAGCAAAAACGCTAAAACCGAAATTCTGTAGTTGTTTTAATATTTCCTGAATATTGCCCAAGTCTTCTGCATTTCCGTGAATATTCAGAATAGTGTACTTAGCCGTAGAAGTTTGCAAATAAACAGCGGAAAATTACTGATTTTCCTTGTTTTCCAGCTTGAGAATGTCTTTAGTGTCTTGATAGCTGGATAGTTGGGGCAGAAAAATAATGCTATCTGCACGAAAATATACTTAGGCCGCAAACAAATAAGATATAGATGAAAACCACTGATATAGATGAAAACCACTGATTTTAGCATCAGGTGGCAAGTAAAATAACCGATGAGCAGTTTTTTTAGACGTTTTTTATCGAAAATTGATATGAAAAGTTGGGCTTTGCTTAATCAAAGTATGAAGCATACCCCACTTTTATCCGGCATTTCGCGATTTTACTTGGCATTATTCAATGTTGATCAACATTGTTTAACTCCAAGCGATATAATAATTCTTTGATTGTACAAGTACAAGCCCCCAAATTTATCTGTGGAATCAATCCAAAATCGTTCGGGAGCCTCTGTCGAACGTCCAAAACCCAAAATCCAATGACCATCACCAAGGCTTTTATGCCTATACAATGGAAAGGTTGTATGATATAGACTTTTGGAGATAACTAATAATGTCCCGTCGTTGTGAACTCACCAGTAAAAAAGCCAATAATGCAATGGCTGTTTCTCACTCCCACCGTCGCACCAAGCGTTTACAACACGCTAATCTGCAAAGCAAGCGAGTTTGGTGGGCAGGTGGTAATCGCTGGGTAAGACTAAAACTTTCCACAAAAGCTATCAAAACCTTGGAAACCAAAGGTTTGGAAGCAATGGCTAAAGAAGCAGGCATCAATCTGAATCATTACTAAATTCAGCTAATGTGAAGAGGGAGTCTGATTGTATACTCCCTCTACTCACAGTTAAATTCATTATTCAAGATAATGCACCAGGACTTATGCAACTGACATATTAGTAGGGTTTAGTAGGGTGCGTCAGACTTATTAAATTGGTTAATTTTAATAAATTTTCGACATCTGACGCACCCTACAAGAGACTTGATTGTGACAGTTACGTAAGTAAGTTATACGCACATACAATAGCATATTAAATCTATGCAAAAAAGATGTATTTTCAGTTATCTTTGCAAAAAAAAATATATTGTAAAAACAGTGTTTTAAAAGAGCCAGAGACAATTTAATTATACAGAGTCCATAAGTAATCTAAACAAACCTGAATATTTTTCCTAACCCAGTAACAAGGCTTTTTACTGTAAAGATTTCATGAAGTTTAGCCCTAATCATGACGATGTTTACATAAGTGGAATTTTTATTGTTTATACTTGTAAACAAGTGCATTTCTAGGGTATTTGTACTGATAAACCAGCTTATTGATTAGTGTTTATGATAATACTGGTACTGCTCATTGGATACCTACATCATAACATATCAATCAAGCATAAACAACCCAATTATAGAATTAGGAATGATTCAGATGAGTACATTAAAGAAGTTAGGTCAATTTTTCTCTGAAAAAGCTTTACGCTCGTTGAGTACAGGTGTAGCGGTAAGTAGTATTATGCTGGGATTGGGAGCTTTCTCTAAACCTGCAAGTGCAGTGGTATTAATAGGAGGAATAGAAGTAGATACTAACGCGTTAGCAGATATTCTACTAGAATATGCAAATGTAACCTCAAATGGAAACTCCGTAGAAAGCGCAATCCTTGATGGCAATGTTGCTACTACTGTATTTGCATCGACGACTCCTGGTGCTTATGTGAAATTGGGTTTCAGCAATCCAATATTAAACTCTCTAGGAGATGACTTGGCTTTATTTGAACTTGGTCTTCCTGATAGCTTTTCAGTCGAGATCAACGGACAGACTTTCGATTATCAAACCTATGAGACTGGCGATTTTACAGATAATCCAGTACGTAGCATCAACGTGGCTACTTTGGACTTCAATGATTTTGGCATCGCTTTGGGCGATTATGTCAGTCAAATATTGATTAAATTAGACAACATATCGACGAATTATGGAACAACACCTGCCCTTGGTTTGGTGGCTGGTATCCGTTCTGTTCCCGAACCTTCAGCTATGTTTGGCTTACTAGCAACTGCTGGCTTTTTGGCTTGCCAGCGCAAGCAAATTAAAGCTGTCAAAAAAGGCATAAACCTATAATATCGGCTTATTAATAAAATAATACGACCAATGGATAGTTAATATCAAATTGTGGAAAAATGAAAGACATTTTCCTCTGAAAAACGGCAGCACAGATATTTGCGTTCTGCTGTTTTTTATGTGTACACAATTATTCATTGGTCTCAACGACAGATGATCATCACAACAAAAAAATATTGGTTCTTCTGTTCTTTTTATGGAAAAACAGGTTCAAAATCCTTGAAAGTTTTATTCCCTAGGCATTTCATTTAAAATCAGGGAATAATTCTTTATAACCCTTACCCCGTAAGGGTTATAAAGAATTATTCCTCAATCACCATAAAAACAACGCAAGAGCCAAAATATTTTACTCTTTGTAATTAATTTAACGGTGATGACATAATGGTGATGACATAATACGGTTTTATTTTTAATAAAATTGATGATGTAGTCGTTCCTCAAACACCATAAATTGAGTGAAATTACTGAAAACCGCAACAATATAATAGGGTTTTCTAGAAATAAATCAACACTCAATACTTTGTCTTCTGATCACAGTTCAATCAAGCCTGCAATCACTAAAGCTGCCTCAATACTTGAATAGAATGTCTGATCAAGCAATCTTTCATTTCTAATAACTCCATTGAATTCAGTATAAGAACATAACCTGAGTTTTCTGCAATAATTAGGCATCGATTTATATATCTTCGTCATCAAGTAGTTAACAATAACCTGAACAACATTATGAACACCAGATTAAAAATTGCTTTGCTTCTTCACTCTGGAGAATCAGGATTTGCTATAGTAATCGCTGTAGCGCTGGGATTAATTATGATCTTAGTAGCGTTAACCATGACGATGAGATCCCAAGGAGATCAAATATTAGCATCAACCCGAAAAGAAACAGAGCGGTCACTGGCAGCCGCAGAAAAAGGTGTTTCCTATTACCAAGCATTCCTCAACTCTAACCGCCTACTCCCCAGATATCCGGATTGTACTCAAGATCGTACATCTTCTGGTACTTGTCCTGATTCTGGATCTCAAAAAAGCTGGTCAAATCCCTTAGCTATTCCCGGAATGAGTGACAGCCCTTGTACTGGTAGTTCAGCATCCACAACAACAATACAAGGAAATGCCGACACAAACCAGTGGAATCTGGTTGATACAAATGACTCAACCAAGGGACAATATAAACTGGTTTCTTATAAAATTGCTGATTCTGGAGATGATACTTTGCAGGCAATGGGCATATTAACCATTGAGGGAAGAATAACTAATTCAACAGCTAACAGCAAAGCTAATAAATCTATTAGTAGGGTACAGGTAGCTATTCCTGTTAATTTACCCAATATTAATAGTGTTCCCATTCCTGGAGTATGGATTGCTGATTCTAATACTAATAGTGGTACAGGTGGTAATACAATCCAAGGTAATGTATTAGTTAATAGTTGTAATGTCACCCTTTCAGATATCGAAATCGATAGGACCACTCCACAGTATTCGGCAATGTATACAAATTTGACAATGCCATCAGTGCCAACAATACCAGCGCCGGCAAATAATTCTGTAACTCCACGGGTTGCAGGTACTATTTCCTTGGGAACAATAAATACTGATACAACTCTCCCCCGGCTCACTGGTGATACACCTGATTTGCCTATAACATTTAATGGGCAATCAAGATATGTATATTTAGCGACTGATATAGTTAGCAGTGGGGGTTCAACAGCATTGAGAATTACACCAGGGAAAAAAGTAGTTATATTTTTATCTGGCAATACAAGTAAAAACGTTGATATTTATCATGAATGTGCTAGTGTTAGCGGTTGTCTACCTACAGATTTTCAAATTTTTGGCACTAAACCTAGTGGTGGTGAAATATGTCTAAATGGGGATCGTCTAGTAGATGCTTTTATCTTAGCACCTACTTATACAGTCGGGGTTGCAGGGGGAGGCAATAGTGGGGGCATAAATGGTTCTATTTGGGCAAACCAGTGGAGTAATGATTCAGGTTGTGGTTCTAACTCTAGCAACGTAGTTGTTAGACAATCAGCAAATTGGAGTGAATTAACTGGGCTTCAACCAGATAGTAGTGAATTACCACTTTCAATTAAATCTATAAGGTCTTGGAAACGAAATGTGGTGAATTAAGAGGGTGTTTGAGAATGCATACTGTAGCTTACTTCCCGTAGGGTAAGTAGCGCAGCGGAGCTTTCCGGAGGCTCTAGTATCTCATATTAATCGGTCAAACCCTATATTCTAGAGCCTCCAACTCCCGTAAGGGATACATAATCAAAATTATACCTTTTCTAACTTTTTAAACATCCTCTAGGTTCAGATATTAGCCATTCTAAATCATTTGTGAACATCACCTATTACTTTTTGCTTTTGCAAAAATTCAACAAGAATAGTCATAATTATGAAAAAGCCAAAATGCCATTCAGAATTAGGCTTTAGCTTACTTGAAGTTCTGTCTGCTATTCTCATAGTAACTTTTTTCACAGCAGCGGCAATGCAAATGATGGTAATTTCTGCTGCTTTTAAAGCTAAAGCTAAAGAGTACACAACCGCAGCCAACTTGATTGAAAAAGACTTAGAAACAGTGAGAAATATAGCTGCTCAATATGAATTTCCCATAGTCGCTTCTCCTGTGCCAACTGTGGGTGCGACTGCAATCAGATTGTCATCTGGTAAAGGATTAAAACAGGACGATCAGATTCAGTTTTCAGGATCATCTAATGTTTACAGTATTACCGCACCTAGTCCAATACCTTCAGCTAGCCCAACTATTACAATAACACCAGGTATAATTTCACCAGCTCCATCTGTAAGTACTAGAGTTGGAAGCAATACAGTGTGTAGTGCTACCTCTGCAAGCACAGGATTAGCTAACTATTTGCAGCAAATCACTCAAGGTAGTGCTTATATCGACAGTTCAAAAACATTTAGTATTACTGAAGGTGCGACTAGTGTCACTTATGAAGCTGTTGTAGGTGCCAATCCTTACATCATCCCTGATACCAGTAAGAAACTTTGGCTCATGCGAAATGATAATAATCTTAATGCTGCGCCTTATAATGTTTTGCAGGTTAGGTATTTAGTTGTCAAAGATAACAACGGTTCTCCAAGTAGTAATAAAATTGTAGCCAAACTCGCTAGTGAGGTAATACCCAATGCGTCATTCCAGTGCATCCAATGATCAGGGATTTACAATCCTTGAAGCAGTGGTAATAGTAGCTATTGTCGGTATACTTATGGCTTTTTCTGCACCGAGTTACTTAGTCTGGTCTCAGAGAAAAAAAGTGGATTCTGCACTAACTAGCATTGAGGGAGCTATGAAAGAAGCTCAAAGACAGGCAATAGCTAAATCATTAACTTGTAACGTGACATTGAATACATCTACATTGAAAATTACAAGTACTACCAGTAGTAGCTGTCTTTTAACGGGCGATCGCGAACTAACCAGTGTAGCTCTTGCAACATCAGGTACTACAATTGATTTTGATTATTTAGGGAATAGCTCAACTGAGATCACAGTTGTTGTTTCTCCTTCTGCCAATCCTAACATTAAAAAATGTCTAGTTTTATCTAAACCACTTGGCTTAATTAGAACTGGCAAATATACTGGTAATGGTACAAGTTCTACCAGTTGTAGCTAATAAAACCATATCTTAGCAAGAATTTATTGATTATCTAAGTCAAAGAAATGAAATCTTACATAAAAACCCTGAAATCAGATGTTGATGTTAACAAAGGCTTTACTTTAATAGAAGTATTAGTAGCAGCCGCAATCATGTCAATTGTGGTTGCTTTAGTTGGAATTGCATTTGTAGGAATACTGAAACAAAATCGAAAAGCAGAATTTAATAGTGAGCGTCGTACTAACTTAAATCGTGCCTTAGATTATATTGCTAACGAAGTTAGAATGGCAACAACAGTAGCTATTCCTACTGCATCTCCAACCACAACCATATCTTCAGGTACAGGAGTTCTGCGGTTAAAAGTTCCTGTTCCTAATCCTGCAAGCGGTTCAGTATATAATTCTCGATTATATACTGTTGTTTACTATATATCTAATAGCTGGACTGGCTGGGATTCGCCAAATTCAATTTGGCGTTATTCAAACGTTCCTAATCCCGTTCCTATTCGTTCTGCTCCTCCTCTTGTGACTCCTACGCCTAATAGTGTTACTACAGTTCCTAGTCCCAGTCCTACTTCTGCTACTACCTTTGATCATAACTTTTTAGTGGATGGGATTAAAACTCCAGCCACACTCCCCAGTTGTTCAACAGGACTTATAGGTGACGGTGGTTTTTATGCCTGTATATCTACAGATGGAAAACAAGTTGATCTTTACTTGTATGGCAAATTATCAAATAATACAAATGAGACAGAGACAATGGAAGTTAAGACTACTGTATTTACTAGATCCAGTGTATAAAATATTAACTAAAAAAATCTGGGAGCATCCCAATGGGAGCAACGCGATTTTGTGAGATCATGATAAAGGGAGGATGGGGAATGCAAAAAGAACTTTCTTATAAGCCATAAAGACTTGGAAGTATATAAAATGGCATTTTATGTCGCCATGAAAATATTTGAAATGTTAAAGAAGTTTCCTGTGGAAATGAATATACATTTGGTGATTAATCTTTATTAAAAATAAATTCTGACATTGATGGTAGTGACAGCATCGAAGAACCAAACAACAATAGACCTAATTGCAAAATTGTTTCTGTGGTATGATAGAGAGTTTTAGATTTTATGTATTTTTGGTGTTCTTTGCGCTCGCTAATTCAAACATAACCGTGTAACTCTAACTTTTGGCTAAAACAAAGACAACCCCCATTATAATATCCCCATTATAATATCAAATTAATTCTGCAAGAGTCTAATACACCAATAGAAGAATATGAAACCCTAGAAACGGCTTGGAGATTTCCGCTAGATACAGATAACAATGGTAAATTTGACAGTTATAACCTTTATAACATTTACTTTAGAAATCCTCCGGTAAATACTAATTAATAGATACACTCGTGCTAGAACTCCACCCATGAATTCTGGTAAATCAATCGAGTGCAGCTTGTAAAAGTATTTTTGATATAAATGCCAGTCTAGTAGATATTAATGGTTGGTTTCAAATTTGCAGCAAATTGAAAAAATCTTTTTTTGTCTACACTGCTATAGTTCCTATCACTACAATAAATACTATTCCTACCGATATTTATACTAACTATGAAATCTAGAAAGGGATCAAAAGGTTTTTCTGCGTTAGAATATCAGCAAGACCCTGTACCAGTACCACCAATTAATAAACTACAAAAAGAATTAGTTGGTGTAGAATAATCTTTAGGACATTGCGCTATCGTTGGTAACAACTTACCTAAACTATACTGGGATAGTAATAAATATCGGTTTGTCAGTGCAAATTTGGATGACACCCAAAATATTACAGGCATGAATTGGGATTTGGTAACCGGAATAAAAACCCGTCCTTCCACCATACAAACACTAGCAGATTTAGCAGCAACAGATAAAGATGGAGACTGGGAATATGCAGCAGCGGAAATACCAGGAAATCTACAAACACCCATTGGTGGCTTAAGAGTAGTTACAGGTACAGGTATTTATTTACCTAGAAATGCAAATGTTGCAACTACAGACTTTACTGATGCATTTGTACAAATTTGGTCGGATATGTTGCCAGTACCTCAAGCACCAGCACAAACTATAAAATCATATTCGATATATGATCCATCGCTACGATTTCATTTACCTAAGCTGCTTGAAAGTAATATAACTACCCTTTATTTAAAGATGCGGAGTTATTTATAATTACAAACCGGCTAATTACAATCAAAATCATGCCTCACCTATAGCTTGTATTAGTAGCTTTTATATACCCACTAGCAATACAACAGTGAAAAATATTGATACATTACCTAATGCTGTGGGGATAGAGAAAGACATTAACGGCATAGTCTATGCAGCACCCACCAAAACCGTAAGTGATTATACAAATTTACTGAATTATGAAAAAGATTTATATTATCCTAATGGACGCTGGGTAAATGGACTACTGAGAAATTCATCAGGAAAAACACAACGCACTCTTGCAGAACAATCTGCCATTGATGCTGCCCTACCTGATGCTAGTGCAGGTATTACAGAAGCAGCAAAATTAGAAAGTCCAGTAGATTTCAAACTCGATTCTACCCGTCGTCCTAACGGAATTATGATTATGAGTAGGGACAGTCCCACAAAAATATTTCGTGGTACAAGCAATACCTTCAGAGAAACAGAAAAAGGTTTAATTCTCGCTACCAATTTACCTGTCTATATTAAAGGCGACTTTAATCCACACACCTAAGAAGAATGGCTTTTAAAAAAGATATTATAACTAGTGAATTAACAACTCCCATGTCCATTTACGGCGTAGATGATGAGCATAATTTGCAAGCATTTTCAGTATCAGAAACAACATTAACCAGACTAGCAAAAGATCAACATGGCAACTCTTTTCTCATCCCTTGGTTAATACCTGACAACAATGGAGTTTGGCAACCAGTTTTACAAATTAACCAACCCTTTAGCACACCTAGCAATCTAAATAATGCACTTAATATTAGCCATGAAAACCAAGATAATTGCTTACAAATAGCTACAGAAACTACTTTTAACTTGGTCATAGCTGCGGGAGATAATCCCAGTCGTCCCACCGAAGATAACGGGGGTTTAGAAAACTTTGTCCGCTTAATGGAAAACTGGAGTCCTAGCAGTAGTCCTATTGCAGCTAAAATTAGTGGTGCTTTTATGCAAATGATAAAAAGTGCATATTCAACCGCGAGTTATGCCACATCTATAATCAATCAAACCAGCGATCTTAAATATAAAATTAGCCTTAACAATGGTATGTCTTCAGGTCTCCTTCCTCCAGCAAAACAATGGAGTTATGATGTCAGGCTTTTATCTCAATTATTTGACTTATTCTCCCAAAAATTACTAAAAATACCTGCTGAACTACCAGATGAGTATTTTCGAGAAGTTGAACGAGGTGATAAATGGGTAGAAAGTTTATTATGTGCAGAAACAACAATAAATGATTATGCTTTTGATAAAGATAAACGTCCGGCTATTTGCCAATCATAAGTAAATGATGAAACCAAAAAAACAGCGAGAAATCATATCTCTAAATGATACTGATTTTTCAATTATTGAATTACTAGTATGAATGCCTATCGCTTGTCTTTTATAAGCTGCCACAGCACCAGTATTAGTGATATCAACAGCCATCAGAATTCAAGCTAGACGAGTGTAAATTGCACCGCAAGCAGCTAGAACATTTAGTGATGGTGTGAGAGTTGGTTCAATTACAACACCAGATATAATATCTCAACTCGCTGTTGCTAATACTACTTCACCTAGAAGTATTTCTAATAGTCCTGATGACTATTTAATCAATGCTACAGAAATCCCAGCACCTTCATCAGTAACTGGTATGTATTGCTATTTATAAAACGGTAATTTTAGTGCTAAAGGTTGTGTCAATAATCAATTTTACATTCAAGCTGGTCGAATTGTTCAAGCTAACGAAATAAATGATGGTTATCGTTTAGCAATCAGAGTTTATAGAGCAGATTTAGATTTTACTAAATCCGTAAGAATTCATACAGATTTAGCAACTAAACAAACTACATTAAGTATCAGTGGAAGGCTGGGTGATAAACAAGCACCATGAATAGAAATTACTACTGTTCTAGGTAACAGTAGCACTACATTTCAGGCTTTATGTCAGCGTTTAGGTACTCCATTATTTACAGCAACACCACCAGCAATTCCTGCTCCTGTAATTCGTCAATGAATCTGATTGCTAATGATTGAAATTTCTTAATTTTTTAATTTTAATGGGCTATAACAATAATAAATTTACTGCTCAAATTTACAATCAAATTATCAAATGAATCCTTACCAACAAGTGGGTTTGTTTCAAAAACATTATTTCATTCTTATCTAGACCGACTAAGAATGAATTTTGAGTCTAATAACAAAAGTTGTCTAATGACGATTAAAAATAAACATAGAGTCCGGTTTAACAGACCTTGGTTATTAGTCTGTAACTTCAGTTCTGGTCGTTGAGGTAATGCACTGAATTGGATCAATAATAATGCAGGTATCAATTACACTTCTGATCGCAAAGCTTATTTTGCTACTGGCAGTATTGAAGTACAAGATCGCGGTTATGTGTATCAGTAAATCGTTAATTCGTAATTATTAAAATTAAATTTTAATATTATTGATAATCAAGAAAAGAAAGAACAAATTATCTTTATATAAATCTAGCAGCGGATTTACATTATTGGAAAATCTAGTTATTATTTTAATAATAGGGATACTAGCAGCAATTCTAATTACTAGTTGGTCTACTTTTATCAAAAATCTTCGTCTTAATGCTGCTCAAGGTGAGGTTTATCAAGCAATGCGTCAAGTACAAAGCCAGGCTAAAAAGGAGAAATTGACTTGGCAAATTAGTTTTCGTGAACAAAATGGTATAGCCCAATGGGCAGTTCATCCAGCTACAGTTATTATCACTAATGCTGTATGGAATAATTTAGATTATACTATCCACTTAGATGAAGAGACAACTTTACAGCAGTTTTATGGAGTCAGAAGTATCCAGTTTGATTATTTAGGCAGCGTCAAACAACCACCGTTAGGGAGGATTACCCTATCCAGTAAATCTGCTGGAAAGGCAAAACGTTGTGTGTTTGTCTCCACAATTTTAGGGGCAATGCGAACTGCAAAAGAGCCTTCTACAGCAGATAATGGTAGGTATTCTTATTAAGATTTCGTGTGTTGAAATTGCAGAAAAGCCCGAAACAGCATTTAATTATTTTTACCCGCTATCCAGAAGCAGGGAAAACAAAGACCAGATTGATACCTGCTTTGGGTGATATTGGTGCTGCGAATCTGCAAAAACAGATGACAGAACATACTATATTACAGGTAAATAAATTACAACAGACATGTGCTATAACCGTAGAAGTGCGGTTTACTGGTGGTAATGGGGAACTAATGCAAAATTGGTTTGGTCTGGATTTTGTGTATCAAACTCAAGGAGAAGGGGATTTGGGTGAACGCATGATACGATCACTTGCTGATGCTTTTGACAATGGTGCAGAAGATGTAATTATAATTGGCACAGACTGTCCTGGCTTGAATTCGCAAATTTTAACCACAGCTTTTGAGCAACTACAGTGTTTCGACTTGGTTCTAGGCCCTGCGCTTGATGGTGGTTATTACTTGATTGGGTTACGACAACTAATACCAGAGTTATTTTCTCAGATCCAGTGGGGAACGGCTCAAGTATTTTCGCAAACTGTAGAAATTGCTCAGAAAATTAATTTATCATTGGTGTACTTAACTACATTAGCCGATGTTGACCGCCCTGAAGATTTACCAGTTTGGCAACAGATGCGGTCAACATCGGCTATGGAAGGGTATAGGGTAAGCAAAAGAAAAAACTTAATTTTTACCACTGACTACTGATATCATAGTTCACTTTTTATAGAAAACAACATACACTACAGTGAGTAGCATGGTATAATTTAGAGCTTAATGTAAGCCTAGATGAATCTAGGTTGGTTATTTAATGAAGTTTGATGCTCAAACATAAAAAAGGTAAAGCCAATAGTAGACAAGATTGCATAATATACTGTTGTTGCCAAAGTGAGGAAAAAGTTAAAAATTGAATAGTAAAGGCAAATTTTTGCCAATTCTCCTTTGTATGTTAACCTTTTCCCAACTTCTCTCAATCTGATGAGTTTTATGCTCCAAGAGTTGTAACTTTATAAATGGCAATCAGTTTTATTCACAACAAATTTACAAAAATATGGTTAACCGTGTTGCTTCCTCAAATACTGCCCTTGTACTGAAGGTCATTGGTATAGTCTGCATTTTATCTTTTTTCGTGGATTTTGGGGTTTTGTTACTGGATTTCAGCCCTACTAATAAACAATTACAAGTTGGCTTGGTGACAGCCATAGTTGATCGAGGAATTGTCCCTCTGTTGGGAATAGGTACAATATTTGTTAGCTCTTGGATGAATAATGCTGAAGATCGCCCCCAAGGTTTAGATTTAAGATTACCAGCCTTAATTCTTGCCAGCCTTTTTGGGTTGATGTTCCTGCTGATGTTTCCTCTACACCTAAATAATGTACGCCAAGCCAGCACCCAAAGAGTTAGTCAAATCTCTCAAGATGCCCAGCAAGCAGAAACCCAACTCAACAACCAGCTATCTCAATTTCTTGATCAGCTAACTAACAATCAGGCTAAAGCTCAGTTAGAACAGGTGCGAAACCAAGCTAAAGCTCAGTTTGCTGAACTGCTAAAAGATGAGCAGAAATATAAGCAAGCACTGGACAACCCTCGACTACCTGCAGAACAAAAGGAATTACTCAAGAAATTTAAAGCTAATCCCCAAGAGCTTGACCAGTTTATCGACCAACAAACAGATCCTAAAGAAGTGGCTAACCAAAGAATTAGCCAAATTCGTCAGCGTAAAGAAGAAGCTGAAAAACAGGCTAAAGACGGTGCTTGGAAGTCTGGATTGCGGATTGGTATCAGCAGCTTACTATTATCCATTGGTTATATCATCATTGGTTGGACAGGATTAAAGGGTATGGGTGCTTTACAAGGTGGTGGTAAACGAAAAGCACCAGCACGTTAGTCTACCACATATCAATGAGTATCAGCCGTTAATTAGATTTGACGGCTTCTTATGAATCAGTTTTACAAAGCAATTCAAATTTAGTGAAATCGCTATAAAATCAGAAATGTTATCAATTTACATACTTACCTATAACGAAGAGGTAGATATTGCCGCTTGTATTGAGTCAGCGATGCTATCTGATGACATCATGGTTGTAGACTCATGCAGTAGCGATCGCACTGTAGAAATTGCCAGTCGTTATCCAGTTCGCATCGTTGAACACGCTTTTGAAAGTCACGGGAAACAACGCACCTGGATGTTAGACTCTGTAACTCCTAAATATGAATGGGTCTACATTCTCGAAGCCGACGAGCGAATGACACCAGGACTTTTTGCTGAATGTGTAGCCGCAACTAAAAATCCAGATTATATCGGTTACTACGTTGCTGAACGGGTAATGTTCATGAATCATTGGATTCGCTACAGCACTCAATATCCCCGCTACCAAATGCGTCTTTTCCGTCATGGTAAAGTTTGGTTCACAGATTATGGTCATACGGAACGGGAAGTTTGTAATGGCGCAACCAGCTTTATTAAAGAAACTTATCCCCATTACACTTTTAGCAAAGGTTTGACCCGCTGGATTGAAAAACATAACCGTTATTCTACAGATGAAGCTAAAGAAACTGTATATCAATTACAAAAGGGCGATGTGAACTGGCAAGATTTATTCGTTGGTAAATCAGAAGTGGAAAGACGACGCGCCCTCAAGGATGTATCCTTGCGTATACCTGCCAGACCATTGACACGCTTTATCTATATGTATTTTTTATTAGGTGGTTGCTTGGATGGACAAGCTGGTTTAGCTTGGTGTACTTTGCAAGCATTCTACGAATACCTGATCTTGCTGAAAGTTTGGGAAATGAAATACAGCAGCAGTCAGCAGTAAACAGTAAAATCTCCTTGGTTTCAGGCTTTGTCAGCGTTACCCAACAAATAACCACTTCTGAACACAGAAAATTAATCTTCTTAACAAAACTTATTTAAAGAATTCACTTCTGTGAATATATCACTTGCTCATCAATCAAGAGATATTCTTAGGCTATATACTGGTGTTTATATAATTATGAGCATCTGGTGAGATTGCACGTTAGGATTAGTAATACCGGAGAAACTTGCAACAATCATTTACAAGTATTACAAAGAAAAGTAACACTGGTTCAATACCCCAGACTAACGCTTTTCTTTGATAGAGATTGAATTTTGTACGCAAAGCAGTCTAAAGAGCTATTAACTTGATAATTAGAGAGGTTTTAGCCTGCTGAATCAAAATGTAGCCCGCCCAGAAAGAAGTATGAGACAAATTTCCCCGCTTTTGGGGACTATGGATACCAATCACAAAAATTTAAGTAGCCTAAAAAAAGGAGAATAGGGGCTTGGTAATTGAACGCCTAAAACAGGACTTAAAAAATGACCTGATTGCTGGTTTGTTGGTGGTGATTCCCCTAGCAACTACCATCTGGCTGACTATTACTATTGCCAGTTGGGTAGTTAACTTTCTCACCCAAATCCCCAAACAGCTAAATCCCTTTGATGGTCTACATCCTATATTAGTTAATGTACTTAACTTGGTAGTAGGACTAGCTGTACCACTACTAAGTATCCTGGTTATTGGCTTGATGGCTCGTAATATAGCTGGTAAGTGGTTACTAGATTTTGGTGAGCGTTTATTGCAAGCCATACCTTTAGCTGGCCAGGTGTACAAAACCCTCAAGCAGTTATTGGAAACAATACTCAAAGATTCCAATGGCAAATTTCGCCGCGTGGTTTTATTAGAATATCCTAGACGGGGAATTTGGGCGATCGCCTTTGTCACTGGTGCAATTAACAATGATATCCAAGCTAAGATGTCTCAAAAAATGTTGAGCGTTTTTATCCCCACCACACCTAACCCCACCACCGGATGGTATGCGGTAGTACCAGAAGAAGAAGTAGTCAACCTCACAATATCAGTCGAAGAGGCCTTTAAAATCGTTGTTTCTGGTGGTATTGTTGCCTCTAATGCACCCCTATCCCCCTTGGTTTTACCAAAACCAGTATCATCTCTAGAAGTTCAACAGCACGTAATTCCGCTTGAAGAAACTTAAATTGGGGACTGGAGGAGATGAGGGAGATGAGGGAGATGGGGAAGTAATTTTCCTAATGACTAATGACTAATGCCAATCCCCAGTCCCCAATCCCCAATCCCTATTTTGATTGTTTAAATGTGTAAAAATTGATATAATAATATGTTTGTCTCCTTTTAATTAATTAAAAACCTTACCCCCCAAAATTATGCAACCTCGCAAACCCCAACAAATAGCCCGTGAATTGGCGTTGTTAAGCCTCAGCCAACTGCCGGTAAACCCCAAGAAATTGGAGAAATTACCAGATGAACAATTAGTAGCCAAGTTAGTTTTAGGCGCAGTACGTACTTTGACTACAGAAGTTCAAGATACCCTCAATAATGCGGCGGGTGAACTGCAACGTAGTAATGACCGCCTCCTAACTAGCCAAACTAGGGCTTCAGACCTAAATACAGCTAGAACTATGCTTCAAGAAGCGATCACCTATACTCAAACAGCCATCAATCAATTGGGTACAGCAGTTGATTTTCCAGAATTAATTCAGTTAGCTAATCAGGATAAAGAAGTTCGCAATTACGCCAAAGAAATTATCATCACCGTCAACGAAAATCGCAATATCATAGATCAAATTATTTCTGATGCCTTAGTAGATTGGCAAGTAACTCGTTTAGCCCAAATCGACAGAGATATCCTGCAAATTGCAGCGGCAGAAATGAAGTTTATGGGAGTTCCAGCCAGTATCGCCATCAACGAAGCCGTAGAATTAGCCAAACGCTACAGTGGAGATGAAGGACATCGGTTTATTAATGGTGTCTTGCGCCGCGTCACAGAGCAAAAACAAACGGCATAGAGTGTCATCCTCACTTCAACACTGTTATAAATACCTTCAGAGTGAGGATAGGCCGTAAGTTTTCCTCCCCAGCAAACGTGGCGGATTAAATTAAACTGATATAGCAGGGAATAGGGAACAGAAAGCAGGGAACAAGGTTGTAAGTCTTTTTGTATCTGCTTCTTATCATAACAGTCTGTTCTGATTCAACTGGTAAACCCTATCACTAACTGATAACTGATAACTAAAATAATATTGCTGCAATGGTTTTTAATTGGTTTCGTCGTCAAGATAATGATTCTTCTGACACCCCTGAACAACAGCCACAGGGGGAAAGGCAGCCTATACAAGAAACAAAACCAGAACCAGCCGTAGAAACTACAGAAGATACGGCTGACTTGTTGGCTTTTGCTAAAGCTGCTTACAAAAATATTCAGCAAAAACAACAAGCTCAGATTCGAGAAACTGACTCTGCTGAGGAAGATGCATCTTCCTCAGCAGCTATTCCTGAAGAAACGACTCCAGAAGAAGTAGCAACATCTGTCACCGCAGAAGTAACCCCAGTAAATGTTTCTAAAGAACCCACTCCAGAAGAAGTAGCCCCAACATCTGTTTCTCAAGAAACAACAGAAGTTTCTAGCCTAGAAAATCCAGCTACCTTATCTTTTTTAGAACAGGCAGCAGCAGAAAGACAAGCCAAACAAGAAAGATTGATAGCCACAGCCATTGAAGTTGAAGAACCAGAAACAACACTAACTTTGGCATCAACTACAACTACAGCAGATGATATAGAAGCAGAAATTCCCGAGCTGGAATTTGATGATGGGTTTGTGTGGTCAGTAGAAGTTTTGGCCGCCCAAGGAAGACGGGCAGAAGATGTTTCCATAGAAGAAATTACTTGGCTAAAAAAGTTACGCCAAGGCTTAGATAAAACACGGAGGAATATCCTCAACCAACTGAAAGCAATAGTTGGTCAAGGGCCTCTAAATCAAGCTGCTGTATCGGAAATTGAAGCATTACTACTGCAAGCTGATGTGGGTGTAGAGGCGACAGATTTTATTATTGATGCTTTACAGAAAAAAATCCGGGATGAAGTCACACCTCCAGACGAAGCAATCACATACCTGAAAAACATTCTCCGGGATATCCTGGATGCACCAAATAAAGGCACTGAAAAATCTACCTTTGCGCCAGAAAAAGACAACTTAACCATTTGGTTAATCACTGGAGTTAACGGTGCTGGGAAAACAACCACAATTGGCAAAATAGCTCATTTAGCTCAAAAATCTGGTTATAAATGCTTAATTGGCGCTGCTGACACCTTCCGTGCTGCCGCAGTCGAACAGGTTAAAGTCTGGGGTAGTAGAAGCGGTGTAGAAGTTATTGCAAATCCCGGACAGAATACAGATCCAGCCGCAGTGGTATTTGATGCGATCACCGCAGCCCAATCACGAGGAACAGAATTACTATTAATAGATACCGCTGGACGACTCCAAAACAAGAAAAACTTAATGGACGAATTGAGCAAAATTCGACGTATTATCGACAAAAAAGCCCCAAATATTCATGTAGAATCCCTCTTAGTTTTAGATTCTACTTTGGGACAAAACGGACTCCGGCAAGCTGAAGTATTTTCCCAAGCAGCCCAACTAAGCGGTGTAGTCTTAACCAAACTCGATGGTACAGCCAAAGGTGGCGTTGCCCTGGCCGTTGTCCAACAATTAGGTTTACCCATTCGCTTTATTGGTGCTGGAGAAGGAATTGAAGATTTGCGCCCATTCTCCAGTTATGAGTTTGTCGAAGCCCTATTAAATGGCTAATTTCAGTTATTAGTTATCAGTTGTTATTCTCTCTCTACTCCCTGCCCCTCAACTCCTGTAACTTCCGTAACTCCTCATAACCCAGCTTGAAACAACTCATACTCCTGATTTCTAAAACTTAAAATAATTCTTTTTTTTAACAAAAAATGCATAACTTCTGGTAGAATTGGACACTAAAGCTACTTTCCTAACGCGCCTATTAGTTGATCCAATGCAGATCAGGGTTACTTGATCACTGCAGAAAATATCGACAAACAAGCAGATTCCTGTAAGTAAGCTGGCTGAATACCCCTGATTTTTTTATCAGGTTATACTTGCAAAATTGCTCATAAACACTATTTTTCAGCTATTTAGACATTTGAATTGTCATGGTTTACCTAAAACTATCTGAATTTGGGGTTAAAGATTTTAGATTATTCTTGCTCTAGGTAGTATTTCCATAGATTCTAGATATTTTTAGCCCAAAGCAAATTGCATCTTCAGCAATTTAAAATATGCTAACCAATAAATTGAATATGGAAAATTTATATTGGTGCAAATCTTAAGGAAATGTATGTTATACCAGTTAGATGTTGGGAATATCTAAGTTGTATCTTTGTTTTAACAGGTGATTATGATAAATCTTTTTTCTCCAACTCCAGCAGCAAAACAATAATAAACAACCCTAGAAAAAATCAATCAAGCCAAAATTCTTAAGACTTACGCTTTAAGTCTAAGAGATGACTCTGGAAGCAAAAAAGTTTTATTTCTCAGGGTATATGAATTACTAATTCAGTCGTGAAAAAATTATAAGCCGACTGAATAGTTGTGAAAATTACTGTTTTTCTGACCCATTTTTAAGTAAAAGATAAATTGCTATAAGGTCCCATAAAGTTAAGAAACCCCAATCAGCAAATGCAATACTCAGAAAAATCACATTCTAAGTCTTTCTACTCTTGCTAAAATGGCTAATTTTGTCCAAGATAATTGAGCAATACCAAAAACAAAGGATTGAAAAAAATCATAAATCTGCCATCTGCTAATATCAAGTGCAATAGTATATTTACCTGTGTCTCAAGTGCCTTATCACCCCACTGAAAGTAATAGTAGTGCCGCGACAGATGTCACTCCAGTTGTGGCATTGAAAGAACTTGTGGCCAGGTTGAACCGCGAACAGAACAAAATTCAAGATTTGCTCAGTTCTTTAGGATTTGCCCTCAGAAGCTTTAATAATTTGAATCAGTTTTTAGAACTGATTCCACTCATGGCAACAAGAGTTACTGATGCTGATGGTAGCGCCTTATTTCTTTATAAACCTAATGGTCAAATCAGGTTAGAGCAGCTACATTGGCAAGATAGCCAACAACGAAAAAATATCAGGAAAGCCCTAGAAACTGCCAGCAGTCAAATTACTCTTTTACCTAATTCTGCACCACTAACAGCAACCACAGGCATTTTAGATGATGAAATGCATCGCTATTTAGGTCCAGATGTACAAATTTTTGGTACAGCGATTTTAGTTAAGCATACAGAACGAGGATGGCTTTATGTATTAAGCCGTGATCCAGAATATAGTTGGACAGAAACTAGACAAAAGTTGGTTAGGTTAGTTGCAGATCAAACAGCCGTAGCGATTGAAAACGATGAACTAGCAGTAGAACTGAGGAAAAAAGAACGCTTAGATCAAGAATTAGAAATTGGGGCAGAAATTCAACGCCGACTTTTACCGCGTCAATGTCCTAATATTCCTGGTGCAGTTTTGGCAGCACGTTGTAAACCTGCTAACCGTGTGGGTGGAGACTACTATGATTTTATTCCCACAAATAATAATCAGTTAAAATTGAATAATAGTAGTGCAGAAGATGCCCGTTGGGCTTTGGTAATTGGCGATGTGATGGGTAAAGGTGTTCCCGCTGGTTTAATTATGACAATGTTGCGAGGAATGCTAAGAGGTGAAGTATTACATGGTAATTCCGCAGCGGGAATTTTGCAAAATTTGAATCGAGTTATGTATGCGGATTTGGAAAATTCCCACCGCTTTGTGACAATGTTTTATTCAGAATATAATCCCCGCACAAGAGTTTTAGCTTATAGTAATGCAGCACACAATCCGCCTTTATGGTGGCACGCTGCGACTAAAACTGTGAGCAGACTGGATACTTTGGGAATGCTAATTGGTTTGGATGCTAACAGCCAATATGAAGATGGGGAAGTACAATTAGAACCTGGTGATACGGTTATTTATTATACGGACGGCTTGACTGATGCGGCTGCGGCTAGTGGCGATCGCTTTGATGAGGATAATTTTGTCACTTCATTTAATGCGGCTTGTCGTTATTGCAATGGACCTCAGGAAATTGTTGATTATTTATTTGATAAAGTTGAGGAATTTATTGGTCCTGATAAGCAAAATACTGATGATATGACGTTGGTGATTTTGCAGATTTTGTAATTGATTATCAGATTATGACTAGTACCGCCGTGAATTCAAAATGCTTCTTTCAGAAGAGCTACGCTAACAAAATTCAAAATAGTGCTTCCAGCAGGCTGCGCCAACAAAATTCAAAATGAATACGGCGTTAGCTTTTCAGAGATCTGGAATCGTTGGTTTATTTACACCGTACTGTACTAGGTAAAAGCCAACAGGACTTTCATTAAATATTGTGTCAAACTAAAAGCATCAACACCTAATTCTGTTCTTTCTTCCGCTGCCAAAATACCCGCTTGAGAATGCCACCAAGTCGCAGTTGCAACAACATCTTCAATAGGAGTTTGTTTATTTGCAGTTTGCGCTAATAATCCACCCATTAACCCAGTTAAAACATCACCACTACCACCACGGGCTAAAGCTGGTGTACTTTCAGAATTGATCCAAACAACACCTTGAGGGTTAGATATAGCTGTTCTTGCCCCCTTTAACAAAACTACAGCCCCAGTTTGAGCCGCTGCTGTTTGTACTGCTTTGACTCTATCTGTGTAGGAAATATCAGGAAATAAACGATGAAATTCACCTGTGTGAGGACTAAGAACCGTTATTGTTTGACGTTTCTGTAAAGTTGAAATAGTCCTTATTTGTGCCAATATATTTAAAGCATCGGCATCTAGAATTAAAGGAACTTGACTTTCAATTACTTGTTGAACAATTGGCGTGCTATCTTGAGTTAAACCGGGACCACAAGCAATTAAACTGAATGAACTTAAATCCGTTTTTCCTGGTAGTTGTAAATGAGAAATTGCCCCTGTTTCTGTTTCAGGACATCCGATAATTAAAGCTTCTGGTAAATGAGAAACTAAAAGCGGTTTAATAGATTCAGGTACAGCAATAGATAACATTCCTACACCAGAAGCACGCGCACCCAAACCAGTTAAAATTGCACTTCCAGCATAACGTTGTGAACCACAAATTAATAGTAAATGTCCTGATTTATATTTATGTGTAATTGGGGAACGGGGTAAGGGTAAAGTCGCAATTACTGTAGTTTGAGTAATGCGTTTAATTTTCGGTACTTCTCCCAAAACAGTATGAATATCTGCTAAGGGAATATCAAAATCAATTAATTCAGCTTGTCCAATATATTCTAATGCTTGTTCTTGCAATAAACCCTGTTTCCATAAACCTAAACAAAAAGTCTGAGTAGCGCGAATAGCAGTTCCTAAAACTGCCCCTGTATCTGTATGTAAACCTGAAGGTAAATCAATACTAAAAATCTGTTTATTCCATTCATTAAAATAATGAATTGCAGAAGCAATAGAATCAGTAATTTCTCTTTCTAAACCAAAACCAAATAAACCGTCAACTAAAAAATCACAAGTTGGTAATTCATCAACTTCTTGAAAACAAGGAATGCCCAAACTTTGAGCATATTGAAAATGTTGATTAGTTAATTCCTTCAGTTTAGAGAAGGGTTGATAAATCCAAACTTGATAACCATGAAAGTGTAGTTCACGGGCTACAACTAAAGCATCACCACCGTTATGGCCGGGACCGACTAAAATTCCTACACATCGCCCTTTTGGTATGATAACCTGTAAGCGATCGCTAATTAGTCCCCCTACTTTTTCCATCAAAGCTACAACAGGCATTCCCGCTGCAAATATTCGCCCTTCAATGTCACGCATTTGGGCAGATGTTACTACTATTTGTTCTTTAGTCATTGGTCATTTGTCATTAGTTATTAGTCATTAGACATTGGGGGTTAAAAGGATTTCTTCCCCATCTCCCTCATCTCCCTCATCTCCCTCATCTCTACCAATCCCCAGTCCCTCACTTACCGTAATAAACTCTCGCATTTCCGTAGCGTGATTTTTTAATATAATCATTCGATTCTTCGGCTTCTAGAGGTTCGCTAAAAGGACCCACACCCATATGCGCTCCTCTTGGCTGGGTTCTCGTCCACACATTACTATTTTGACCAATACTCTGGCGGACTTGTTCACCCAAATTGCGTAAATCATTAGGACTACTGGGAATAATCACATAATAACAAGTATGATTTTTCTGGCTATAATTAATTCTGTTAATTAGATTATTATAGCTAGGGGGATCATAAGAGAGTTGCGAGGTATTGCTGGAATATATATGATTATTGTTACCCCCTGTTCCATTTTTAGAAAAACCGACAAAATTAGCGCCAGAAATACCATTTAGTTCCAATTTCTTGACCATTTGTTGAGCATTAAATGGTTTGCCGAAAACACCTACTTGAATTATCGTCCTTCCACCCTACTGTCTAAAATAAGCACTACTTTCAACCTGACGTATGCGTTGCAAAGTTTGAGGATTATAACCGTCAACATAAACAAAGTAACGTTCGAAATCTTGGTTATATTGACTGATTTGTTTGGTTTGGGAAGGTTGATAGTTTTGACTATTTCGAGTAAATTCTATAGCTTGCGTTGTTTGTAATTGAGGTAATGCTTGTGCAATAGTGGGAATTTCGTTTAAATCTGACATATATTTCAATTTCATATATTGATACTGGCTAAATTGTGCTTTTGTTGCGCTATTATGGGGGATAATTGCCAAAATAACGCCTATAAATAGCGAAATAGATAGGTAGCTAAATCGACTGACTATGAAAATCTGCATATTGATCACTCTCTTGAGCAACTATTTTCCATTAGTCATCATTGTAAACAGTTAATGGATAATTACGGAGATGGTTGAAACCCCATAACTCAAAGTTGCTTACTACCAAAGCTTTTTAGGAACTTGTGCTACAATTGGACAGTCTAGCGTTTTGTTTAGGGTGAAAAATAATCTCCCAGTAATAATCAGTAGCAAGCATTGTTAAAAGTATGAATTATGAAAAAAGTTGTCGTTGGTCTTTCTGGTGGTGTTGACAGTTCTGTAGCTGCCGCTATGTTACACAATCAGGGCTATGATGTAATTGGTTTAACCCTTTGGCTGATGAAAGGCAAAGGACAATGTTGCTCTGAAGGAATGATCGACGCGGCTAGTATTTGTGAACAATTAGGCTTTCCCCACGAAGTTGTTGATATTCGGGATGTCTTTCAAGCCAATATTGTGGATTATTTAGTATCGGGTTACAGTGTGGGAATTACGCCCTTACCTTGTTCGCAATGCAATAAAACGGTGAAATTCGGGCCAATGGTGGAATATGCGCGGGAAAAATTGGGAAGTAATGCGATCGCTACAGGTCATTATGCCCAAATTCGCTACGATGAAACCACCGGACGTTATAAATTGTTACGTGCAGTTGATCGTAATAAAGACCAGTCGTATTTTCTCTATGATTTGTCTCAATATTTACTAAGTGCCTCAATTTTTCCTTTGGGAGAATTGAATAAAACCGATACCCGCAGAATTGCGGCTGAATACGGTTTAACAACCGCTGATAAACCAGAAAGTCAAGATTTATGCTTGGTGGAAAGTAACGGTTCCATGCGGGCATTTTTAGATAAATATTTAGCACCTAAACCCGGTGATATTCTCGATACAACTGGTAAAATTTTGGGACAACATGATGGTGTTCATCATTACACAATTGGACAACGTAAAGGTATAGGTATTGCTGCGGCCGAACCCTTGTATGTGATTGAATTGGATGCAGTTAATAACAGAGTAGTTGTAGGCGATCGCACCAAAGGAACTCAATCAGAATGTACAGTAAATAGAGTAAATTGGGTTTCCATAGCCGAACCTGCAACCCCCATCTGTGCAGAAGTGCAAATTCGTTATCGTTCACAACCCGTACCGGTGACAGTGATACCTTTAGAAGATTTTCGTGTGCGGTTGGTGTTTGATGAACCACAGTTCAGTATTACCCCTGGACAAGCTGCGGTTTGGTATGAAGGGGATAAGGTATTGGGTGGGGGAATAATTGAACAGTTCAGTTAATTCCCAAGATTTACCTAATCGTGAGGAAAAATTCTCATGGTACAACCAGCCCTAAACCTTATCAAATTTGATAAATTCATTACTTAGGACGGCGATATTGATAATTATGAACTCATTGATGGGGAATTAATCGAAATAGAACCAACAGGACCCCATCAGTAAGTGTCATCTTTAATTAGGCGAAAACTGAATGTAGAAATTGATCGTCAGGACTTACCATATTTTATTTCCCATCGCTGCTTAATTAAACTATTGGGAACAGGAATAGCCTTTCGTCCCGATATCATTGTGTTAGACCAAACACAACTAATTAATGAACCATTATAGCAACAAAAACCTGTAATTACATCAGGAAAATCAATTACACTAATTGCTCAAGTCCTGAGTACAAATTGGCAAAACTACTACGCCCGCAAAGTTGAAGATTACGCCCTATTAGGTATAATTGAATATTGGATTGTAGATTATTTGGCTATTGGTGGAAGAGAATATATTGGCAAACCCAAACAGCCAACTATTACAATTTGCACCTTAGTAGAGGATGAGTATCAAAAGCGATTGTTTCAAAACAACGAGCAACTCGTTTCTTCAAACTTTCCCAACTTGCAATTAACAGCAAAACAAGTCTTTATGGTGTAATTGTTAGATGAAAGATTGAGAGATTTGGTGTTTTACGGCTATGCAAGGATTAGATAGGTCTTATGCAAGTGCTAGTGACAATGCTGGACTAATAATTAGAATTCCAGAATATGTAAGTCCTAAACAGTGGGAATATATTTTAGAAGCTTTCTGCAAAAATGTTCAAATATATGATGCTTCGCAATGTCCTGCTACCTTTTATACCTTATAGTTAATTCCCAATCTTGGTTAATTTCTGTTGAAGCTTCAGGGTATGCTTTCTCTAACTCTTGAAATCGCAATAAATCTAATGCTAACGCAATTACTTGCGAGCGAGATTTACACTTTTTGGCAACTTTGTAGTTCTCAACAAACTGCACTCAAGAGGCTACTAAGGAAATTGATATTTTTTCCGTTTGCATAGTATTAGCATCCGGTAATCTCGTCTTTCTTCCTAAAACGTAGCATAAATAATATCTCTTTCTCCCCCTGCCTCCTGCCCCCTGTCCCCTGCCTTCTTTTCCCAATCTCACCCTTTCCGACCGGCAATTGACAAGATTTTTTTGAGAACTGGTACTATATGTACCGACAATTTGATAATTTAGTACATAGTTTGCAACAATATTTATAAATTACGGAAGGAATCACGTTGAGTTACCATCCAGATGCGATCGCCCCCCACGGCGGAGAGTTAATAAACCGAGTTGCTTCGTCAGAACAAAGAGAAGTATTTCTCTCCAAAGCTGACTTTTTACCGCGAGTGACACTTGATGAGCGAGCCGTTTCTGATTTAGAAATGATAGCCATTGGTGGTTTTAGTCCGCTGATTGGTTTCATGAACCAAGCCGACTACGATCGCGTAGTTACAGAAATGCGACTGGGCAACGGACTTCTCTGGTCAATTCCAATTACACTATCTGTAACAGAAGAAAATGCAGCCCCTCTCCAACCAGGTGGTTTAGTGCGTCTGGATAACCCCAATGGCAAGTTTATTGGGGTTTTGGAACTGAGCGAAAAGTATAGTTATGACAAAAAATGTGAAGTTATCAATGTCTATCGCACAGATGATATCAAACACCCTGGAGTGCAGGTAGTATACAATCAAGGTTCCGTGAATCTAGCTGGGGATATCTGGTTACTGCAACGTGATTCTCATCCCCAGTTTCCCAGCTACCAAATTGATCCTGCTCCTTCCCGGCAAATGTTTAGAGAGAAGGGTTGGAAAACTATCGTTGGTTTCCAAACTCGCAACCCCATCCACCGCGCCCATGAGTATATTCAAAAATGTGCTTTGGAAACAGTAGATGGTCTATTTTTACACCCATTAGTAGGCGCAACCAAAGAAGACGATATCCCCGCTGATGTGCGGATGCGTTGCTATGAAATACTCATAAAACATTATTACCCCTTAGATAGAGTAATTCTCGCCATTAATCCAGCGGCAATGCGTTATGCTGGTCCAAGGGAAGCTATGTTCCATGCTTTGGTTCGCAAGAATTACGGCTGTACACATTTTATTGTTGGGCGAGATCATGCTGGTGTAGGTGACTACTACGGCACTTATGATGCTCAATATATATTTGATGAGTTTGCGCCTGAAGAATTGGGCATTGTGCCAATGAAGTTTGAACACGCTTTCTACTGCACACGCACTAAACAAATGGCGACAACTAAAACCAGTCCCAGCAGACCAGAAGAACGGGTTCACCTGTCGGGGACAAAAGTCCGGGAGATGTTGCGTCGTGGTGAGTTACCCCCACCAGAATTCTCTCGTCCTGAAGTAGTGGGTGAGTTAGCACGGGCAATGTCTATCTCACAACCAGCTTTAGCTTAACCCTGATGGAAAAGCAGCAAAAAGTGTAAATTCAAACTTTACTCTATAGCCCTCAGCCCCTTAAGCTGTTAGCTGATGGACTGAGGGCTGATGCTAATTATGAAACGGCGTGCGTTTTTAGAACGAATTGGCTACATACTGGCAGTATTGGGACTGACTGAAGCTGAGTGGTTAACTTTAGGAAATCGCTATTATCAAGCTTTAGCACAACCAAAACCGCGTAAGTTGGCATTGTTAATAGGTATCAATCAATATCCACAGAGTCCTGTCCTTAGTGGTTGTTGGACTGATGTGGAATTGCAAAAAGAACTTTTGATTCACCGCTTTGGCTTTGCATCTGCGGATATTCTCACCTTAACTGAGGAACAAGCCAGCCGAGAATTTATTGAAGCGGCTTGTTTAGATCACTTAGGTAAGCAAGCTAAAGCTGATGATACGGTCGTTTTTCATTTTAGCGGCTATGGCACTCGTGTTAAATTGGCAACTTTTCCAGAGACTGTGGAAAATGCCTTAATTCCTTTCGACGTAGATACACAAGATCAACTATCCGTCAACTATTTATTAGAGGAAACTCTTTTATTGTTCTTGCGATCGCTCCCCACCAACCGAGTCACAACAATATTAGATACTAGTTATTATGCTCCCAGTACATTACAGACCCCTGCTTTAAAATTTCGTTCCCGGCCAGAATCATCAGTAGCAAAGTTAGTACTGGAGGAATTGGCATTTCTCAAAAAGCAACAAACCCAGAATCCCGCACTTAACAATGCAATAATTCTAAAAGCAACCTCGACAGAAAATCAGCAAGCGGGAGAACTGCTTTTTGGTAATTTCAGCGCAGGTTTATTTACCTACGCTTTGACCCAATATTTATGGGAAACTACCCCAACCACAACCATTCAAATTCTGCTCTCTTATGTCCGTAGTTCCATGTACAAATTGGGTAGTAAACAGCAGCCAGGGTTATGGACTGAAAAGAAAAATCCTCAAAGTGGTTTGATTATTGATAATTTACCCCTGGTAAGTAGCGATGCAGAAGGAGTGGTAATAGCTATAAATGAAGATGGTAAAGCAGTCGAGTTATGGCTGGGAGGATTACCTCTGCAAGTTTTGGAATACTATGGAGTTAATTCCAGATTGATTACACTGACTGGAGAACAGTTAATCTTTAAGTCGCACAATGGTTTAACTGCAAAAGCACAGATATCCAACCAAGACCCTACCACATCGCTACAAGTTGGGCAACTAGTACAAGAAGCAGTGCGCGTGTTACTTCCGAATATTAGTTTAACTGTTCTCTTAGATTCTGGTCTAGAAAGAATTGAGCGTGTAGATGCTACCAGCGCCTTTGCGACAATTACTCGGATAGTTAACATTACAGCAACAGAACAGAAGCCTGATTACATATTTGGCAAGTTAAAAAACATACCGAGTCATTATGGTCTTTTTTCCCTTGATGGTGAAGTAATTCTCAATACGGCCGGGGAAACTGGAGACGCCGTGAAAGTAGCAGTGCAGAGATTAACACCAAAATTTTCCACCCTGTTAGCAGCAAAGTTATGGCGACTGACAGACAATCAAGGTTCTTCTCGCTTGGCTGTGAAAGCTACTTTAGAGATGGTGAACAACATCTCACCCCGTGTCGTTATGCAACAGCAAACATGGCGCGGTTTTAGTGGGGAAAGTACAACTTATAAAGCACTCACCACCCGAGGAACAACTATTCCCACAGTTCCCGTTGGGAGTACCATGCAGTATCGGGTGCAAAATTTGACTGATCGCCCGATATATTTAATGTTAGTGGGGTTAAATAATAGTAGAAGTGCGATCGCCTTTTACCCTTGGGAAATCTCTAAACTGGCAGATACCTCCGACACCAAACCCCATCTCCGAGAAATAGTCATTTCTCCTGGACAAACTGTGAGATTACCAGAAAACAATGCTACTGCTGGTTGGACACTTCCTTCCCCAGTTTTCTTTTGTGAACACCAACTAATTCTTAGTACCTCTCCCTTCACTGAAACCCTTGCAGCCTTGTCAAATACTAAGTATCCTAGTTCTGATCAACAGCCCATTAGCCCTTTAGTTAATGCTTTAGAAGTTGCTCAAGCCTTGCTTCAAGATTTACATAATGCCAGTAAAATTAAAGTAGAAATTACTGGAACTGCTACGGACTCTTATGTATTAGATGTGAATAATTGGGCAAGCCTTAACTTTAGTTTTCAAGTGGTTTAAATCCTCCACTTTTAGAAGCGGTAAGTGGAGGCACTATTACAAAGTATAAATTAATTGTAATCTACAACTTTAATTAATCCTCTTTTTAAAGCATCAAATACTTTATTAATTTGTCTAAGATGGTTATCACCTAGTCCTTCTTCAGTCAAAAGACTGGACATTATAATCTGTTGATCTTTTCTTGTAATTCGGCCATTGGCAAATATGCGTTCCAAGATTGGCTCTAAACTGCTAGGGTTTAAGTTGACATTGAATTGCATATTGTTTTCTAGCATTTTAATATACTCTTCATACTAACTAAGTTTACAATAACAAGGTTTCATAAACTTGCTATTCGTAGCTTTACCTAAACAAAAAAACTGATTTAATTACTAGCGTGTAGCTTTGGATTATTCACATCTTCGGTAGAATAACTTAGCCGTTTAAAAATTTCATGATTTAAAAAAATGACACTAGCACAGATTGGGATTATTGGTGGCAGTGGGTTATACAAAATCGAAGCCCTTAAAGATGTGGAATCTTTAGAACTTCAGACACCTTTTGGCGCACCATCAGATGCAGTAATTCTGGGGACTCTGGCGGGAACAAGAGTTGCTTTTTTAGCTCGTCATGGTCGTAATCATACGCTATTACCTACGGAGTTACCCTTTCCCGCTAATATTTATGCTATGAAGCAATTAGGTGTGAAATACTTAATCTCTGCCAGTGCAGTTGGTTCATTGAAAGCAGAAGCAAAACCACTAGATATGGTAGTGCCAGATCAGTTTATTGACAGAACAAAAAATCGCATTTCTACGTTTTTTGGTGAAGGAATTGTGGCGCACATTGCTTTTGGTGAGCCGATTTGCAAAAATTTGGCTGGAGTTTTAGCTGATGCAATCGCTTCTTTGAATTTAACAGATGTTACTCTCCACCGTGGAGGTACTTATGTCTGTATGGAAGGCCCGGCATTTTCTACCAAAGCAGAATCAAATCTTTATCGAAGTTGGGATGCAATAGTCATTGGCATGACAAACTTGCCAGAAGCAAAGTTAGCTAGAGAAGCGGAAATAGCTTATGCTACCTTGGCTTTAGTTACCGATTATGATTGTTGGCATCCAGATCACGACAGTGTGACCGTAGATATGGTAATTGCCAACTTACAGCGGAATGCAGTAAATGCTCAAAAGGTAATTGAAGAAACTGTGAAGCGTCTCAGTGAAAATCCCCCTGTGAGTGATGCACATTCCGCTTTGAAATATGCAATTTTAACCAATTTAGCCAATGCACCCACAGCTACAAAGGATAAATTGGCTTTCTTGTTGCAGAAATATTTGTAAAAGGGAATAAGGAACAGGTGAGAGGGAACAGATTATTCTCCCTCATCTCCCTACACTTTTGTTGACATTGAATCGAGGTCACGACGTAATTTACTCCTGAAAACATCTATTACAGTCACCACCACCAATAACACCAACATCATGGTTGTGGCTTTTGTGTATTCAAAACCGTCTATATAGCTTTTTAACTGAAAGCCAATTCCACCTGCACCAACTACATCGAGTACGGAAAGAGCAAGAATAATAGACCTCTTGCAAAATTGTTTCTGTGGTATGATAGAGAGTTTTAGATTTTATGTATTTTTGGTGTTCTTTGCGCTCGCTAATTCAAACATAACCGTGTAACTCTAACTTTTGGCTAAAACAAAGACAATCCCCAAGTATAACATAAAATTAATTCTGCAACAGGTCTATTCTATTCAAACATCCACAGGGTATAACCTAAAGCCAAGGGCAACACCTGCGGTAGGATGGCATATTGAGCTAATTGAATTCTGGATGCACCTATCACTTGTAAAGATTCTATAGACCGAGAATCGACTGCTTCAATTGCTTTTCAATTGCTTGCTGATAAAATTTAGCCAGAACCTATTGTGTAGATTGAGAAAGCTATTTCTAGAAGCTTAAAACTTGGGAAAATCGGGCTTGCAGGTTATCGCATATTCCGTCATAAAAGATACGTCCAGGATCTAAAACGATCACTCTTTGGGCGTATTCTGCGGCTATGCCCAAATCATGTAAAACTGTAATAATAATAATAGTCAAGCCCTGCTCGCTATTGAGTTCTGCTAAAGTCTGCATCACTTGTTGGGATGCAACTACATCTAACCTGGTAATGGGTTCGTCGGCTAAAAGTATTTGTGGTGATTGAATTAAAGCACGTGCGATCGCCACTCGTTGTTGTTGTCCACCACTGAGGTTACCAGTTTTTTGATATATATGTTCTTTTAAACCGAGTTCTTCTAATAATTCCAGAGCAAGAATGTGATCGCGTTTAGGAAAACCAAACAAAGTTTGTCCAGTTGTTCTCAGACCTAAAGGATCACAAAGCAGATTTTCAATAGCTGATAATTGCCGAATTAAACCACCTCCTTGAAATAACATCCCAATGTCCCGGCGAACTTTCGGTAATATTTGGGGAGTTATTTGTACACCATGAATGTAAATTTCACCTGCCACCAATGGGACTAACCCTACCAGCGATCACGCTTGGGTACAAATCCCTGTTTTACCAACTCACTCACAGGAAAAATAAACCCAGAACCAGAGCTAGGGGAAGTAAACGCCATTCTTTTCCCACGCAACTGTTCCAGAGTCGCTTTAGCTGAATTTTCACTTTTAAGTTGGCTATTTACAGGGACAACAAATGGTGTATCTGCCTGAATAATTGGGACGAACTTCAGCCAAGAACAAACGAGTATTTGCTAATTTTTCAGCTTTTAAAGCCGGACGACTGCTCAAAAAAGCAACATTAGCCGGATTTGCTCCCAAAGCTTCTACAGCAGCCGTATTATCACCTATCTCAGCTTTGACAGTAATTCCCAATTCTTCGGACAAAAAGCTTCCCACCGCATTAGCTTTGGTTTGTAAATCTATAGAATCAGGAGGATTAGGAAAAACAATTGTTAAGGTTTTTAACTTTTGGGCAAATAAAGTAGGTGTTTGTTGATTAGGATTAGGTTTAGCTACAGTTGCTTGCTGACCAATCACCCATTACCAATCACCAATCACCAATGCCGTGAGTTACAATCCTGATATCTTCATCACAACCCAGAAAGTTAGCACCGCAAGACATCTACCATGCTTCAGTATCCCCAACTAGAAAAAGCCTTAAAATATCACTTTGGTTATGATCAATTTCGTCCTGGACAAAGGCAAATTATCGAGGATGCGCTGCAAAATCGGGATTTAATGGTAGTGATGCCGACTGGTGGGGGTAAATCTTTGTGCTTTCAATTACCTGCACTGTTGAAATCAGGTTTAACTGTGGTCGTGTCACCGTTGATTGCATTGATGCAAGACCAAGTCGAAGCACTGCGAAATAATAATATTTCTGCCACATTTCTCAATAGTAGTCTTAACTCCTATAAAGTTAGCTCTCGTGAAGAGGCGATTATGAATGGTAAAGTGAGGTTGCTCTATATCGCCCCAGAACGTCTTATTAGTGATAAATTTCTTCCACTTTTAGATGTAGTTAAAGAAAAAATTGGTATCGCTAACTTTGCTATTGATGAAGCCCATTGTGTTTCCGAATGGGGACATGATTTCCGTCCAGAATATCGTCAATTAATTTTATTAAAAAAACGCTATCCTGATGTTACCACTACTGCGCTCACTGCCACAGCGACAGACCGGGTGCGTGTTGATATTATTCAACAATTAGGATTAAAGCAACCCAGTGTTCACATTGCCAGCTTTAACCGCCATAATCTTTATTATGAAGTCCGGTCTAAAAATCAATGTGCTTATGCTGAATTATTAGAAATAGTTAGAGAAAATAAAGGTTCAGGAATTATTTATTGTTTAACTAGAAAAAAAGTTGATGAACTAACTTTTAAACTGCAAAATGACAAGATTGCAGCCTTGCCTTATCATGCGGGATTAAGTGATGATGAACGTTCCAAAAATCAAACTCGATTTATTCGGGATGATGTGCAGGTAATGGTAGCGACAATTGCTTTTGGTATGGGAATTAATAAACCTGATGTGCGGTTTGTTGTTCACTTTGATTTACCCCGTAATTTAGAAAGTTATTATCAAGAATCTGGTCGTGCTGGTAGAGATAGGGAACCTTCACAATGTACACTATTTTTTAGCTTTGGCGATGTTAAAACTATTGAATGGAGTATTAATCGAAAAACAGATCCCCAAGAACAGTTAATTGCTAAACAACAGCTACGTCAAGTAATTGATTATGCAGAAGGAACAGATTGTAGACGCACAATTCAATTAGGATATTTTGGAGAAAGATTTCCCGCTAATTGTGGAAATTGTGATAATTGTCTTTATCCCAAACCTGTACAAAATTGGACAGTTGAAGCGATGAAGTTTTTGTCTTGTGTTGCACGGTGTAAAGAAAGATATGGAATGTTGTATATTATTGATGTGTTGCGGGGTGCGAAAAGTCAGAAAATTGCCCTCAATAAACATGATCAACTTTCTACTTATGGAATAGGTAAAGATAAAACAGTAGATGAGTGGAGAATATTGGGGCGATCACTTTTACATCAAGGTTTATTAGAACAAACCGCAGACGGTTACTCTGTTTTGAAACTTAACGCCTTGAGTTGGGAAGTAATGCGAAAACAGCGTTCAGTTTCCATTGCTGTTCCCATCGCCCAAAAGATTAGTTTAGAAGAAGGAAATGGCAAAGCTGCGGAGGTAGAAGTTCTCATGCACAGGTTGCGATCGCTCCGTAAACAACTAGCTGATGAACAAGCTGTTCCACCTTACGTCATCTTCCATGATTCTACCCTAAAATTAATGGCGCAAATACAACCAAAAACCTTACATGAATTTGGTAAACTTTCTGGGGTAGGTAGTCATAAATTAGCCCAGTACGGTCAGAAATTCTTGGCAGAAATTCAAGCCTATTGTCAACAACAAAGTTTACAGCCACAAAAAACTAATCCAGTGTATTATGCACCAGTTGATAACTTTTCCTCGGATACTGAATCAAGCACCTTAGAACTATATCAACAAGGCTTCAATATTGAAGAAATCGCCCAGAAACGTAATGTTAAGACTTCCACAATTATCAAGCATTTATCAGACCTAATTGAAAAAAATCAATCTATTGATTTAAATCAATTAATACCTTTAGAACGACAAAAACAGATCTGGCAAGTCTTAGACGTATTAGGTGATATTACCCTCACACCCATTAAGGATTATTTAGGTGAAAGTTATAGTTTTAATGAAATTCGTTTAGTGAAAGCCAAATGGCGACGGGAAAACCGCAAAAGTTAGTTATAAGAGAAAAGGCTGAAAACCTAAGTTTTGGGCTAAGGCCCAGATTCGCAGTTCGTCTAGGATATTTTGCTTGATCTCTTCAGGCAGCTTGATACCCCCTAAACCTGCTTTTTTTTGCCAATTATCTAGAGATTCTTGTGGTGTACTAGTAACTTTTCACTCTTGAACCATTACTGATTCCATTTTCCTTCCCCGATACTGCACACATAATTCCATCAGCTGACGCTGATTTTTTCTCCCCGTTTTCCTGACAAACCGTGATGTTCCAGTTGTTGTTGCATCTTTTGTCTGATTTGTTCTCTCATACCTTTTTTGTGTCTTTGGATACGTCCCACCATGAAAAGTGTGCGATCACTTGCCACTCGCTACAATTCATTGACGGTATGTTTTATATCCAAGAGGTGGACAGCTCTGGAACTAAAAATCACACGCGCTGTAGCATCGGCAACTGGCCACTGTTGGTTGCCATAAAATCAATTAAGTGTAGCCATTCAATCATTAATAGATAGGGGCGATCGCACTAGTGAAGAAACAGTTTTCCTCCCCAAGTCAAACAAAATTGGAAAACAACCCGACATCTCTAAGAATTCGGGGTTCCCAGCGCACCTACTCCAGAAAATCAACAGGGCAGAGGTTCAGGAATCGGTCAAGGCTCAGGAATGGCTTCAGGTTCAGGAAATCAGCTTGGTAGAAACCTCTAGCTCAAGCAAAGCCAGCTAAGTAGGTGGGCGGAAAAATTTATAACGAAAGTGGATTAAATAAGGTGTAAGAGTGCCAATAATATCTATACAGCAGAAGGGTAGATGGAGAACTGGTAGATGATGC